>JGI24158J21664_10003443_pt1 | contig 19843 bp, 17 predicted proteins | sample Ectturendosymbi3_FD_21664 | JGI IMG/M metagenome (IMG submission 21664) | reverse complement strand
AATAGCGAATTTCCATTCTCAGTATGCTTTGACAGCAAGTTCCTTTCTGCAAAGCATGATTGCATGACTGGTTCTCAACCTGCTTAAATCTTGTGACACCATTGCGGTGCTGGAGTGATCTACAGCTTTTGGCGCATTTCCTCTCTAGCATACACGAATATTTTTGAATGTGTGAAAACAGTAAATGTTTAATTTGATAACTCTAAACCATTTTCTTCTGGTGACTTGGCGTTGCCTGCAATACAATTTACTTCAATTTACCATATAACCACATTACCTATATTACATTTTATACCTAGAGCAAAAGACTTACCAACTATTATGCACTGTTCCCTTTACAAAATAAGCAGTTTGGCCCTTGGGAGGTCTGCAGCCTAGATGACCCTTGGTCCTTCGTAGCCTCCCACTACCTCGTGCATTTTATAAATCAATGTACTTGGAAGTCATCGTAGTACTACATTGTAATAAGCATGATGACGTCATTCATGCGTATGTCTCAAATGTATTTGCGCCATCAAGCCTATACTCTGTACTACCGCCATGTATGTATCCTCGTCTTCCTTCATGTATTTGTGTATTCCATGTTACTGCGATGCATGCTTAAATTCAAGCGCCTTGCGTGTGGGAATGAAGACATTAACTACTCAATACAATTAATTACTCAGTAGTCTACCTGCGATACAAAGGGGCCTGTCGTGACAGCCAAACAGAGCCCCTGGATGTGCCCCTGCAGAGGTGGGATGGTTGTCAAAGGGCAACGTGCTTCAGCAGGTTTTTGCACTGTGGATCGAGCTGAAGGACTTTTTTGTGCAGGAAAAGAAGGAAAAGCTGGTTAAATTTTTGCAAGAAGATGTGGTGTCACTGGCCTACCTTGTTGATATTTTTGGCAGACTGAATGAGTTATTCCATGCAGGGACATGACAAAACGATCATCAACTTCATTGACATATTCCTAGCGTTTCAGGTGAAACTGGAACTCAGGGAAAGAAAGGTGATATTGGACAGAAGTGGAATGTTTCCTACCTTTAATGAATTCCTTGAGGACACCAAGGATGTGCAGCTTGATGGCAATATCAAATTGAAGATTATCAACAACCTTCAATATCTTTGCTGTGGATTTGCAAAATGTTTCCCTGACACAGCAGGAGATGGTTTGGCATTCATTAGAAATCTGTACCTGGTCGCAGACACAGACCTTGTCGGCATTTTCAAATGGAGATATTATACCCAAGAGGAGTTCATAGCTTTAGAAATGACTCAATTGCAGAAGATACCTTCAAAGAGAAGACTTTTTCTGCATATTGGTCAGCCTTGGTATCTTTGTATCCTAGAGTTGCAAGCGCAGCCGTTTGACTTTTGATGCTTTTTGTGTCGATCTGGCTGTGTGAGGCAGGATTCTCAGCATTGCTGGGAATAAATACCAAGGTCAGGAATTAACTAAAAGTAGAGCCAGATCTAGGTGTGCTCTGGCAACAACAGAGCCGCACATAAACAAATTTGTTGCCGAGATACAACACCAGCCATCTCACTGATGCTGCCATGTGTATGAATTTAATAAATGTCTTTGTTCAACATAGTGGTATTGTTTGTTATTTTTTATTCATTTTGATTTTGCTATTGTGCAAACACAACTATTACATATGCCTGAGTGGAAATTTTTTTAAGGTGGTCGTTAGGTTAACTTGGGTTGTAAAAGGGGTTGCTGCATGAAAAAGATGGAAAGCCACTGTGCTAAATCAAAAGTGTGACATTAGTGCAAATTATGGTATTAATGTGGCAAATTGTATGATATGCAAGCAATTTCAGTTAAATGAGGTGCTTGAAACAAATCAGATAAGAGTGATGATAATGACCAAATCGCTTTATCTTGGCACTGTTCGATGTTACATGGCATCCTAACTGAATCACTTATTGATGATTCTTACACTGTTACTTTTGTACAATAAGCCAGTTTTGGCTTGAACACCTGTGAAGATACAAAGCATGATCCTCCATCGTGTTAAAGAATTCTTGAACCCCCTTGTGATGTTAATTGATTTTTTACATCCTGCTCTGCCCATTTATTTGATAACCTTGTGTTGCCACACATGTAGATTTTTATTTACCAATTTTTGTGCTTCCTTAATCTTCAGCATTTAAAAGCCTTCTCCAGAGTATGTCCGTCAACCTCAAAACTGCCTTTCTGCTTATGGATTCTATTAAGGCTTATTGTTGAATTGTTGCAACATTGCTCATAGTTGTGGTTTTGTTGGTCCATAATTACTGTCAAATCATTTTCAGTTTCAGTGAAAACAATTACCGTAAAACTTCTATTTGAGCGCCACCTCTAATAGAACGCCACTATAAAGGAGGGGTTGAAAAATAGAGCGCCACCCTCTAATTGAACGCCAGTTTGATGAATTCTTCTATTTTGGAAATAGTTACGGCTGAAATCTCCTTTCTACTGTGTTTCTCCAAAAATAAGACCTACCCTAAAAATAAGACCTAGCCTGAATTTCCAGAATGATTTTAATGTAAGCCCTACCTTTAATATGTGAGTACTTACCAGTAATCACCCTGTATTCGTGTCTTTTGCTAATTATGTAAATGTGTTAGATGTTTTTTCTTTTCATTAATAAATATCTCAAAATTCTGACCAGCTAGTCGAAAAATAGAGTGCCATCCTCTAATTGAATGCCACCTCTAATAGAACGCCACTATAAAGGAAGGGTTGAAAAATACAGCGCCGTGGCGGTGAAATAGAGGTTTTACCATATTTGAGAAAGGTTTATTTTCCAATATTCATGGCAGAAGCTTGTGTTTTGATCTATGATCATGTTAGTTTTGAGCTTGCTTGCTTTCTATTCCCTTACTTTAGTCCTTCAGCATTTCACCCATAAGCATTGCTTGCACATTTCAGTAATGAGGATGTATAGAGTTCATTAAAATCGATTTCCTGTTTATTTTGCTGATTGATTTCACTGCGTCTCCTTTGAGAAGGCTAATTATATTTTTCATCTCAGGAGCAGTAACAGAAAACATGAATCATCCTCAAATGTGCTTGCAGGTCATGAAAGTGGTTTGCAAATGCCCTAGGTTGCCTGTTACTGAGCTAGTGTATCTTTATTTAAAGTTTACTTTCAGTGCATGAGTAATAATATTACAAGAGCATTTCAATGAAACCTCCTTGGCAAGCACGGCCCCAGCAGTTTGTCACAACAGCTGCTCCTGACCATTCCCAGCTCAGGTATGCAGTTTTTCAAATTTATTTCTATCATAACCATAAAAGAGCAGTTTTCTCTCGCCAGTTTGATTTTCGTTAATCATTATATTAGTGCACTGATGTTCACTGTACAAGTAGCTGTTAAGACAAACTCGTCAACCAAAGATGGGAGAAAGCATAAGCATATCTGTTGCTGTAGATTACCATCATCACAATGCTATTTCAGCTGGGGGAGTATAAATATCCGTTTCTGTTAAAAACCTATACTGTTTCAATTCTAATTTCCAATATTGACATATTCTAGTTGATCTTATAAAAAGCATGGCTAAGAACGTATGATTAACCAGATTTATCTGTAGTGTTTTTTTGTTCTTTGCTCAAAAAAAATATATATATGGACCTCTGCAGATCTTCATCCGTACGTCAGGCCCAACCAATCTCCAACACACCAGTAGTTCTGTCTCATATGTATGGGCATCATCATCATGAGGCTCTGCAGCATCCAGCGTATCTTACTGTGTACTCCAAGCCATCAGAGCAACTTTTTCACTTTGATCCAAGGTCTGGTGTCTCTGCATTAGGTGGGGCACCTCGCTCATATTCTTCTAGCACGCAACCCACCCTGCACCCCACCTATCAACCTCGCAGATCAGCTCCACACAGAGTATCTTTGCTTCGTGATATTGGGATTGCTGGTGAACGAGATCGAGATGTTTGTGGATCTAGTACATTGTCTGCAGATCTGCATGGTAATTAATTATAAACAACTGTTGCATAGTTAATGACAATGTTTTTCTCACATATGTATGAGCATGTGAGGTAGGTTATGTGGAGTGACCCCTCTAGCATTAATTGCATGAGGACATCATTTCGCTGTTTGGCACAATGTGCATTAACTGATTATGTATTTTATTATTCTTAGACAGATACTGATGTATGATGGCAAATATATTCCTGATCAATGTTTGGTTCATGTAAACACTTGCGCTGTTGTTGTGGTTATGTTAGCAGAATTTCTTAAAAGTGCGTCTGTAAAATGATTAATGTTTTGTCCTTGTGTTTCATGAATGAGGATAGTGTGTGACAAAAAAGGATCGGTTAGCCCACGTTGTTCTTTAAGTCACCAAATCCACTGTTCCCAGTTGCCCGCCATTATTAAACTAACTCCATTGCAGGACCCACAGGCCATGCCTCCGCTGCTCTGTCTCACGGGGGACTCGGTCGACCAATCGACCGCTCATCGCCTGCGATGTCCAGCGCTGCCCGCCCGTCGTCATATCAGTTCCACGCTGCGTCTCACGGACCAGCGCAGGTAATGTGATGAAAGTACCGGATTTAAGTACTTGTTGGATGCTCCGCAAATGTTCATCAGTTGTGGCATAACTGCGTGCGTTGTTTTTTTCATAGGATTTGTCGCAGATGAGGCATGCAGCGGTAAACACACCTCAGTCTTACGTGGACATGCCGCACCCAGCCGATATCAAGAAGGTGAAACTTCTTTATTTTTAACACCGAATCAGTTCCTCGCAACATGCGTTTACTCCAGGGGTGCACAACCTTTTCCGCTATTGCCCACCGCATTGCGTTTATATTTATGAATTACGGCCGCCAGTGAGTTCAAGATATTTTTATTTTTTGCATCGCTTCTGTTTCCTAACACTCAGTCTAGCCTACTTCCACACGTCTGTTTGGCCGTTTTTCTACTACTCTTTATACAGTAGACAAAGAGTTTTATTAATGCACGATCGCCATAACTTACAATTTAAATTACATATTCACGGACGCATAACTTTTTATCGATGGCCGCGCGTTGTGCACCCTTGACTTAATCGATGATTCCGACAGAAATTCGAACAGGCGCCGATTTTCTAATGTTGCAGGAGCCTTCTGCGAACGTAAAGCAGGAGTTTGCAGGGAAACTTACCGGGCATAGTCTATCGGATCTACCTGAGCAGCACTCAGCCCAACACATGGGCTTGCACAGTCTACAATCGAGCGGTGTGTTTGTTGTGCTACAATCAGTTTGGTCCTAGTATTTCTCTGGAACTTTATTTTTATCTTTCGGTGATAATGTTTCCTTGTTTAAAAAGTCATACGCTCTGTGCATGGCTATTCTGTTTTGGAAGTTTCCAGTTGAGTGTGAAGTTTTGGACGGAGCCTTTACGTTAGGGTTTTGCATCTCGAAGGTGGATTGTGCCGAGCTGCTGAACCCGAATACAATCCAAGCAGTCGGTATTTTGCGGGTGTGAAGCTAACGAAAAAAGATACGTTCCTTCACTGTAGAATAGAAGGGTACCACCCATTGCGAGTGTGTATGGGAAAACTTCGCAGAAAAATCCTCTTTTCGCTTTCTTGCACTTTTTCTGTCACTGTTCGTAACTTAAATTTTCAAGTCCACTAACCCTACGAAACAACTGTTACATATGTTCAGGTGTTTTCGAGTCAAAATGTAGCAAGCGATGATTTTGTGACATGTTTTGTCTCCTTTTGGATTGACTTTCATTCGTTCAGTGCGCTTACAGTTTGTTTCCAATGCTGTTTTCAACGATGAAATGTCAAATCTTTCAAAGAAACTTGTTTGCATGACGTTGTACGTGCTGTTGCAGTCTTGTCGTCGAAGTCTGATTACGGCGCTGCGGCGGAAACCGGTTTGGTCGAACAGAAGTCGAAAGAAAACCTGGCGCAAGCCATGGTGAAGCTTGATCGGGAAATATCTAAAGTAAGCATGCAGGTGGTCTCAGAACCACAGCAAGCTTTCGTGAGGTTGAGTCGGGTTGTTTCTGCGTATTTCTCACCGCCAGATGTGCTCTCGTGGGCGTCGAAAAGATATTTTTTCCAGGGTGGGGTCAATAGTGGATTATTCCATAGGTATCCAAAACGGTACTTCCAGGGGGGAAAAGTGGTGAAATATCATTTTACCCACTCGAAACTAAGAAAGCAACCTTTTTGTTGAAATTGAACAGAAAACTTTCAGCCCCCTTCCGACGCCCATGCGTGCTCTTGTAATGAAAGTTAAGGATTTGCATACGCGCTGCCGTTCTCAAACACTGTGCTGTTCGGCCAGACCGAGTTGTGCGAGAGACAAAGATCTCTACACGGCGTTGCGATTAAAGTGCGGCAGATGGGTCGAGCGCTGCGGCATTTCAGACGCAGGCGTTAAGACTTTTGCGCGTCTTCAGGTTGAGAAAGAAATCGATCGCTTACAAAAAAAGAAAACTCAGCTCGAAGAAAATTCGAAGCAGCCGCCCGAGCCAGAGAAAGACGACACATCACAGCAGCGCGTCGAACCGAAGCATCGAGACTTGTGGCAAGTTATTTACGCCGAGAACCGGGTACGTTTTGTGAATCACTGCTTCTGTGTCTTTGTGAAACAGTGGTTCTCAAACTGTGGTACGTGAAGGCCTTTAAGGTGGTACACGGATCGACCTACTTCATGTTTTTCTTCCCAAAAAATATTTACAGCTATAATTTTTACCTGTCGGGTTCTGATAATAAATTCCTGAATGTTTGTGTAGCCTACACTTCCCTTGTTTGTTTCTACAATTGGCCGTAATACTTTCTCACAGCCATTTTCTTCATGTTGCATTTGTGTCAATTCTGGTTTTCCGAACTTTTGATCGAATTATATTTGGCACATTGACTGTTCCTGGAACAAGGTGGTACATGCTGACAGTACGGGACCCACAAACGGTACGCCATCAGAAAAAGTTTGGGAACCACTGTTCTGGAATAATGCGCATGCAACGAAAGTTGATGCTCTCAGCGGATGTATGCACGGTGAAGCGCTTTAACCTCTCGCGAGAATTCGTGACAATAGACGCTTTGACGCGTCGCAGCGATTTTGACACTTTGACACGTCGTAGCTTCTGGTTTAGAAAAAAGCGGAAGCAGTCCGAAACGCGTTGGAAGGATTGTGCCACAAGCCGAGCATGCAAGCGTACACCCAACACAGCATGCCGCTCTACAACCAGCCGTGCGACACTCAGGTTTATCAGGACAACATCAAGAAGTGAGACACTTAAGAAAACATTTTTGCGCACCCGGTCGGTATGTTCTCTGCGAAGTTATCCTTCTGCTCAAGATTTTCTACGTCCCGTTTCGAGCGTTTTGAGCAAACCGCGGAACTGCGTACGACGTTCTGGTATAATCTTAATTGGTTCAGAGCAGAATGCGAAATTTTTTCGTCGGTTGGATTTAAAAGTGTTGCCATTGTGCACCGTCTCTGTTTTGGCAGCCGCAATTTTTGCGTTAAAATGTCCGCTGAAATGTTTCTTTAAGCTTGAACTTTGAAGGCCGTGCGATCGACGACCTTTTTTCTTTCGCCGCGAAGTCACTGCTGGCTGTTGTGGCTGCAGCGGCTGCGACTTACAACCCCCTGGTTTTCGCTGCGTCTTGGGGCAAGCGCCCTGTCGAAAGAAGGAACTCCTTTTCGAATTTCACACTTGTTTGTGCGAGCGGTCACGAAACGGATCGTCTCGGGCTGCTTGTTTCCATGACGACATGACCGTTCCGTTGCAAACGCGCAGGAACGAGGAGATGCGCCCCAAGCTGCTCAAGTACTTTCAGCGGTACGCCAAGTTGCGCAGTATACGCGAGCGGTATCTGTGTGCGAGGTACGACCAGCTGATGGAGGACTGGCAGCGGAAAACCGAAGAGATCGAATCTAATCCCAAAAGAAAGTGAGCACACTTGTGAAACTATGCTACTTTAGTTAACCTACAGACAGAACAGTCAAATTTTATCAACTTCAACCAAAGAGTATTCTGTTGAACATTGCGTTTGACTGGTGTATATTTTTCGCTGTTCTCTACGAGCCTGGGGCAACAACGAGTTCATATTTGCATTTTTTCTATCAAGCGGTTTGGCTAAAATGGAACTAAAATGTAAAAAAAACTAATTAGACGTTAATTTTCGGCGTTCACCAACTCAGGCTGTATTTTGCATGACGCGAGAAGCCTCGTTTTGTCTGCGCGACCTCCTCAGTTCATCAACAAAGAAGGCACCAGAAAAATGCAATGACGCAAGATGCTTTTCTCTTTCGATGGACTGGTCGTCTGTCAACCGAAATTTTTGTCTTAAAAAAAATTTGTTGTAGTCAGCTTTATCTCAAGTTTCTTCAAAACTTGGCAGTGCTGCGCTGTCCACGTAGTTCAGAGTGTAATCGTGATCTTTGCCGCTTCGTGGCACCACCAGGGCGAAAGAAGCGAAAACTCGCGAATTTCTGGAGAAGCTCTTCCCCGAAGTGCGCAAACAGCGCGAACAGCAAGAGCGCATAGATCGCCACGGAACGCGCGGCGACGCGTGTAGGAGCGAGGCCGACTTCGCCGAGATCGTGGACGGACTTTCAGAACAGGTACAACGCGTTCGCTTGACTTGCCCGCGCAACCAAGGTGTTAATAGTTTTGTGATACCTACGTATTCGCAAATATTGTCATTGCTTGCGTTAACGCTTTCCTTATGTTGAAGTTTTGCGCATACTTGTTTGTTTTAATTCTTCTTTATTCCCATCGTTTTCGCTTCGGTTGGTCGCTGTGGACGCGCGTTCTACAGTCCTTACCCTCGCTTGTGTTTGGTTTACGAAGTTACGTTAGAACCACCCTTTCCTCAGGAAAACCAGCTGCAGAACATGCGGCAGCTCGCCGTGATCCCCCCCATGCTTCTCGACAACGAGCAGCGAAGAGTGAAGTTCGTCAGCGAGAACGGATACATCAGGGAACCACTGAAAGAATTCAAGGTGACGCTGTCTGCTTTTGGCACAGCGCTATGCTTTCACGTCGTGAGTTATTCTTTCACCCTGAAATATGCGGAAAACCACGTCATAGATTTCACAAACACAGCTTCCACACATATATGAGTTGTATAATACATATATAATTGTTTTTCTGTTTATTTGGTAGGAAAGCCAACAGCTCGATTTATGGTCGGATGAAGAAAAAGATATTTTTAAAGAGAAGTACATAAGCCACCCGAAAAATTTCCACCTCATTGCATCTTTCATTGAGAAAAAGGTAAAACACTGTTGTGTGAGCTCTGGCCTAGATTATCCAAACGTTTTGTGTTTTTGTTTTTATCCCTGGCGTGGATTTCATATGACTGAGGATCGCATGCTTGTGCTAAAACTATTATACTATGACATCATACACAATCTTCAAATATTATCGCCTGAATTCACTGCTTCAAGCGAAATCAATTATAGTTAGACCATAGTTGGCCAATGGCTTACCTGCTAAGATCATCCTACAATTTGTCAATTTAACTCTGGAAAATCTGCGAAAGATTTTCAACTGTCAACAATAAACTTTTTTGACGAAAGTACGTTATTCTGTGGTGTTGGCTGATAACAGATCTTTCGTAAAAGTTATCATAAAACAAATATTCTAACTGCTTCTGGTTCGTCTATCACGGCAGATTGTAAATTACTTCACCTTCAAGATTTACATGAAGCAGCGTTATTCTTTTCAACAATAAAGCAAAGCTCTTCGTAAAAGTGGTTCTGCCAATATTGTTGCTACATTTATGTCCAAGTTGTAACAATACGTGCAACTTCTGCTCAAACCGTTCCTTCAAAAATAAAGACAGCAACACTGGTACTGTTGCTGCAGCCTACGTATGCGCGCTTTACGGGAAGTGCGTTCCCGAACCTGTTTGACTTTTTTTTGGACTCGGAAACGGAATAAGGTTTTCATTGACATATATGGCGAACGTCGCGCCTCGTCTGGCATCGCTGTAACCAGCAACACCGGAACGTAGGGGTCATTGTCCGTTAACCTTTTAAGTGAGGGGGAAGCGGTGACGGGAAAGTCAAAAGTGTTTTCATGTTCCGTCAACTTCATACATTGTTTGCTGCGTCCCGCGTGTCACTCCTGTAATTCACAATGGCGCAACAATTTTTTTTGTGCTTGCTGTTTGGAACACGTGCTAAACCTCCCCAATGTGTGTCGTGTGCACTAAATACATGAAGTGTAAAGACGTTTTAAGCTTGGGAATGGTTTCATAACAACGTGCAGTGTTATCACGAAAGATGAACCAAACAGCTGAGCTACTTTGTTTGTAACCTCTGGTTCCCTCACTTTTCTCATAGCCTCTCCAGTTTCCCTGCTCCGGCCTCCCAGAGCGTAACTACGTTCGAGACGTGTTCATAAATCGCTGCTTGCATTTTGCAGTCACAATCGCCTGAGCGGTTGTGACTGTGCATGTGCGCAGCCTGGTGTAACTGCAGGAATAGGAATTTAGGTAGACACGTCTAGCTCATGCAGTACGTATCATAGAAAATATCGCTGACCTGATGTAACCTGTTAATAGAGCGTTGCCGACTGTATACTGTACTACTATCTGACCAAGAAGACCAACCACTACAAGGCGCTCGTCCGCAAACAAACTCTGAAGCCGAAGAAGGTCAAGTCCGGCCGTGCCCACGTAAGGCTACGCGTTACCGGTGTGGAGTTATGGGTAGCGGTATGCGAGCTGCAATTGATAATATCGAGTGCGTTGATTTATGCCAAGCAGCGAAACTTTTAATAAACGACTAAAAATATCGACTTTAGCTAAAAAGCAATTTACGCGTAAAGGTTCTTAATAATATTCTGTCATTGACGGTGTTCGGCAACTTAGAAATTCTTTTAATCCCGGTTGTGAGTCCCGCGCCCTGCTATGCGTTTTGTTGCTAGATCGCAGCTACATAAGCAAGTTTCTGTACTCGTGTTACAGGCGTCTCATAACGAACAGTCTGGCACGAAGGACGACAAGCTGTGAGTTCTTTCTATTTCCGAATTGCATTTTTCGACGTAATTCTCAAGTTGATCAGTAACAAAATGCTGAGTGTTATCGTAGTTACTTTGTTCTTGATCGACAGTCGTCGTGGTTCCAATTGACCGCTAAAGTTTACTTGTATAGAAAGAGTTTCAGCGCATCATTTATTCGTATGGATCAGTGCGCTCAAGTTTCAGACTTCGGGCCTTCTTCATTTTGGCTGAGTAACCAAGAAAAGCTGTTCGTCGGAAGCACTTGCCTTTGGCACCAGTGGGCGCTCGAGTTTGTCTTGAATCCTGTATTTTGTTACTTGGCTGCAGTCCACACCGATACGATAGGCATCTACTAAAGTTGTCAGTAATTCCCAAAGTACCAACAGTGTTGTCTCAGCGGTTCGTAGCGTGATGGTTGCACACAGCTTCTTGTTTGTCGTGTGTTTTGTGTTTTTACCGATAACGATGTTTTTATTCCAAAAAGTCCTCAAAAGCGTAGCACAGCTGTTTTTTCGCTCCGTTTTCGACAAACTGTCAGAAAGTTCGGGGAAAGATATGAAAATATTGATTTGTTCAGTGAAAAAGATGAAGTAAAGAGAGAAGTAGAACCAGAGGCTGAAGAACCCAGGATTGAAAAGCCTCCCTCTCCGCGCATGACCAGTGAGTGACGTCAGCCACGCTGACTCATGCGAGATGTTTGCGTGTCAAGAATTCAATTTCATGTTTGTTTGTCATTCGTTCTTTTCTAGGAGCTCGCAAGCAAACGATGAACTGGACCGAAGAAGAAATATCTCTTGTCAAAGGAGGTGTGTTGATATCCGACATGTATTGCATGGTGTTCCTCTTCAGTTTTCCCCTGTTTCGAAGCAATAGAACTTTTCCGCTAGATGTATAGATTGATAGTATATGTAGTTGCGTGTTGAAGCATACCACGCTTCCGTACCTGAATCAAGATGTCTTGTATCGGCAGATATCAAGCAGCTAATTTCTTGTGTTTAGAATCAGGACACGAAAAACAACTTACCAACGAGCTCACCGGCCTTTCTATTCCAATGAGGATTGAAAATATTTAATTGACGCGAAATCGATTTCCTAGTAAAACGCTTTGCGGTCAGATTTAGCAACTTTGCTTCTGCGGGAAATTGTCAGCTTACCAACTTAGCGATTTCCGTCCTACTTTTGATCTCATACCAACACTCAACGTGTGCTTTCGCGCAGGGTTCGAAAAATACGGTCGTGACTTTTCTTCGATATCCCGGATGTTAAACAACAAGTCCGAGCAGCAAGTAAAGAACTTCTATCACAATTACAAGAAGAAATACGCACTTGACCAGCTCATCACGGAAAGCAAGAAAAAGAAGGTTGTCCGTCTTTCAAACGATGCACTGCACGACGTTCTTTAAATTTTTATGTGCTTTGCGGAGTAAACTTTCAAATATGTCAAATCGTTGTAGTGCAAAGTTAGTACAGGTGTCTATTACCCCAGTTGCTTAAATCAATGCATTTACTCATGAGCGTCGGAAGGTTTTTTTTTTTCAGGGAGGAAGCACTGGTGAAATTTCATTTTACCCACTCGAAACTGAGAGAAAAACAGTTTTCCACTAAAAAGGCAAATATCAAATTTCAAAATCCAAGGGGGCATAGCCCCCCCTACCCTCCTTCCGACGCCTATGCATTCACTGTTGCCGTCGTGGCTCGTTGTCTTACCGTGGTTCTCTTCTTGTAAACTTTTTGATGTGTGGTGGTAGCGATTTCTCGCTCCTGGTTGTTGTCCACCGCCCTGCATTTTAAACTGCTGGTTCGCCCGTGATAAATCTTGTTGGCTGACCACGTTTCTGGTGGTGATATATGTATATGTTTCATTACAACCCCAACGCATCTTGAAAGCAAGGTCAACAAGTAGGGACTGCACGAACCCTGTGCGAGTCGCAACGTGGAGGTATAGAGACATGCGTGCTAGTGGGGATGTTCTTTTCCTTCTTTTGCAGACAAACGAATCGAGACGAACAAGAAACCAGGCCCAGTCGCCTGAAACGGCTGTCGTGACGAAGGAGGATGACATAGCAGACCGAAAAACTGCTGACTCATCTTCAACTGACGAGAAAAAAGCAGAGAAAGACAAAGCAGAAGAAACATCGGTTGCAGAGGAAAAACGTTCGGTTAGCCACATAAACCTACTGCTTTTTTTGCATTTAGTGAACATGTGTCTGGCTTGACGCACAAATCTTTATCTTGGAAAGATGCTGAGTCGTTTTTTAAGGTTGTTGGTGGCAAATTGTCATGAAAACTTTTTTGCTCATTAAGTTCGTTGACCACAAAAGCCCTCATAATGCGTTACAGCTGGCTTTCGTGAAAGCATGTGTATTGACTGACCGTGACGATTAGCACTGCATGAAGCAGCAGCTTCAACACAAATGTGATGTCCGTTCTTTTATGAACGTCGCAGATATTCCTTGAACCCAAAGCTTGTGAGGACGTTGATACAAAAACATGAAAAAGGGGCAATAAGTGTAGTTTACCGATTTCACATTTATCACCTTTTGGTCCTGAAACGTTACCACCATTTCACCAAACGTCAATGTCAGCTGTTACTTGCTTGACCCCCCCCCTGAACTCGCAACCGTACTTCGCTTCGCAGAAAAGCAAAGACCGCGCGCCGAGCCCCTTCTACCCGACCGGCAAGTTGCTTACGGATGCCAGCGACCCGGCGCCCCTCGTCACGACCCAGATCCGCACCAGGAGGACCGCTGCCCTCGCCGCCGCTGCAAGCGCACCGCAAGAGAGCGCCAGCGCAGGTACAGCAGTTCGAGTCTCGCTGTGCAACAAGGAGTGAGTCTGCGAGGATTTTTCGCGCTCACCCGGCCTTTGCATTTAAACCAGTCGCGGCAAAAGGTGGCATGCTAGGCGAGAATTTGTCGGCTGGCTTTCGTTGTCATTGTCTGAATCGTAACTTGCCAAAAAATCGATGGGCCACAATCCTTTTAAGCGTTCAAATTTTCACCACAGAGTTTATCCAAAACACAGCCGTTTGCTGGTCCCAGTAAAAGTGAACCTCGAATGTGTGCTTTGCAGATACAGCAGCTGGTTCGAAGCGACCCGCCAGCGACAAGTCGGCAACCGCCACACAGGAACCGGCGGAAAAGAAGCCGAAGGTGAAACAACGCGTAGCATGCTTTAAACTTGTACATAAGGCTGTACACAAAGAAACTTTTCAAATACACTTCTTGTGGAGTTGACCAGTGTGTTGGTTACTGATTTGACCCAGTTGGGTGCTTGTTTTTTTGGTCATTTTTCGGTCATAGAAAATTTTGGTCAATTCGGTCATGATTTCCGAATATATGGACCAGTGAATACTGTTACGGCGAGTTTTAAAGTTTTAATACTATTACGAAACAAACGAAACGTTTCTGCGAAAAGAAAAACAGGTTAGAGTGCAGTGTGGCTGTGATTGAAAATAATTAGATTATGTTCGAAGTAAAGATGAGCCCGCTGGACTGCCCACCAAGTAATGCAGGTTATTTGATGACCTTGGCTCCCGGCAAATCTCTTATCTCTTGCAATACAGGATCGTCTGACAGGCAGCTTGTTTTAGAGCTCTTTGCAAGACCGACCGCCACCGACAAGTCGCTTATCAATGGTTAGGTTAGGAAAAGGGTTGTCCTGTTTATTGATCACCAACAACAGGCACCAAGTGCTATGAAATGGTACAGTTTGAACAAATAACAAAAACTGCCATTGTCTTGCCCCACACCGTTATATAACCATCAAAACTGTTCTCAATTCAAATGCTTTTCAACAGTACTTGCGATCTGAAAGCCTGCCTGACCTTTATCACCCCAAGACCTGTTGCCATGGTGATTCTCCTTCCTTGCGGCCTTCATCGGATCATTATCGCAAAGTAACTTTTCCTCTGACGTCGACATTTCCTGTTCGACGTCGAGGAACCTTGCGCACGTCATTGCGGATAGAAATAGAAATCGTAGCATAAATTCTGTGTTCAGTCCTTGACCAAGTCGTCCTTGAAAGTGTTAACGCTTTCGTCTTGTGCTCTTCATTTGTTTATCACCGAAGCAAGTTCCACTCGTAAGTTTGCATGACGACGAACCATCCTTTTTTCAGAAAAGCGAACGCCGGCGAAAGGAGAAATCAAACAGCGAGTCGAGCTCGAAAGACGTGGTTAAGACTGAATTCGACAAGCCCGAAGTGGGTACTTGCTGCTCCCATCTGTTTATTTATTTTAAATTGTGGCGAAGCATATGCGGTGACAAGTCCTTAAACATTCTTGAGATAGAGATTGCAGGGTTGGTGACGCCATACCAAACATTACCTTGTAGCAGTAAAGCAGAATTTGTTTTTCTCTTCTAGTACTAAGCTTTACCAAAGAGACGTCTTTCAAAACAGCGTCATTGGCACCCGGTGATTATTTTAGCTGCTGATAACTGCAGTTCCATCCCATCTGTTGGTCGTTTTGATGCCATTTCACGCAATGAAGCCGAAAGTTTTTTAAGGTTGAAAGTGATGACGGCTCAGTCGACCGTCACCAATGTAGTGTCATGCACCGCGTCAGGGCGGCCAAATTGTTGTTATCATGTTGTTTCTGTTGAACTTTGCAGACAAAAGCAGAAAGCGCTAAAGTGGAGGCAGCTTCTGCGGCTGATAAAAAACCTGCTGCCGATCCAGCTACGCCCGATAAGAAAGAAGGTAACTGCAAACTTTGTGTCGTTTAATTACAATGCACTTTGCTGAACACAGTCGCTGAAGCGCATTTTTACTAGCGATGGCTCGTCTGCACGATTTGCAGCTTCTAAAATCTCCAGGAAAAGGGAAAATTTTTATATTTCTCCAGTTATGTTGCCCCACAATTAACTATCGCGGTTTTTGCCAAAGCCTATGTACTCTCATTAACACTGCTGGGTATGGGATCGATCTCATACGTAGATCGCGAAGTTTTCAAACCGACTTAGAGCTTTCTATCGATGTTCAAGCGAAACACTGACTCTTCGACGCTTCGCAGGAATGGCCGACGCCAATGAACAGGAAAGCGACGCAAAGCAGCAGGTCACCGCTTCGGCGTCGCGCGCCCAGAAAGATGCTGCGTCTGAGAAGAAAGCAACCGCTGGTGTGGCGAAGACCTCGCTGGAAGATCACGACAGTAGCGCGACGTGCAGCGCCGATGAAGACGGTGCGCAGGAGGTACCTGGTCTTTGCGTGTCGGCAACTTTGCCGTGCAGATGTTGTTGCATCCGCAAAGTAAACGTTTCTTAAGAACTCGCGGAACAAGATCTCCAAATGCCCAAGGTTGGGCTCCACGCAGCGTGGTGCTTTGTGCTGCGCGTGGTATGAGGTGGTCGGAGTTTGACGTTTAAAGGAAATATTCTTAGTAAAATCGGAATTTAGAGTGCGTGCACTGATACCACGATTGCCAGCCATGTCATGAACAGGTCATGCGGTTACTGTGAATGTAAGTAGGTGGTTGCACATAAATATCGCATGAAGAACGTGTACTGGCAATTCAAAAAACGTATCCGAAGAAATTTCGGTACAACTATAACAAAGTTGTTATTTTTGAAAAATAAGTTTTTCGGCTTAAAACCAACGCTGCATTGGTTTTGTGCAAAAAACAGGCTCGCATAAAAAAACTGCTGCAACGAAACCTGTGGTGAATAAATGATCTTACAATTTTTCCAGAAAAAAAAAAAAACTTTATAAAGTTGCTCACGCTGCTACACACAGTCTTGTAAATTAGCAGTAACGCTACTGTTTCCAGCCTGTCGTGTGGAAGATTAAGGAGAAAGGTCCTGCGGACGCGTACGACTTCAATGATTCGCCGACTATCATCAGGCTCGAAACAGCCCGACCGTCCTCTTCCGCATCNAGCAATTCCGCTACCGCCAGCTCGGCTCTTTCCAGCTCCTCCTCCGCTTTCCAAACTACTGCCAGAGTAGATCCGTTGGGTGCGAGTCTTGGCATTGCTTTTCAGATGCACAGGAGGTGCCGTTGGTAATTATGCTTTTTTTCGTGCAGTACTAACTCTGGCCAACAAGGCGGTCAACGTGCTCCCTACATCCGCCTCGTCCTCGCGACCTGTGACCATCGCCCGACCGCAGTCGCTCCCCCCACCCGCCGCCACACCACCGCCCCCTCCGTCGTCGGCAACCGTCCGAACCACTGCGATGGTCACGTCCGTTTCAACTGTTTCTGCTCCAGGTAGCATTCGTTGTCATTGTCCGAATCGTAACTTGCCAAAAAATCGATGGGCCACAATCCTTTTAAGCGTTCAAATTTTCACCACAGAGTTTATCCAAAACACATCGGCTTGGTGTTTTTCACATGGTGTTTGTAACGAACTGGTGTTTTACGTCCAAACATCGATCGTAAATTTGCGGGTAAGCTTCGACCAGTAACCAACGAGAACAGGTATGGTGGACACAGGAATTTGTTAAAATTGAAGTGTGAAAACAAACTTGTGAACTGTCACCATATTTGGTTCTTATCTTTGACTTCGCTTCTTATTTATTGTTGTATTCGTCCCAACGTCGACCCCGAACTCGTACTTGTCGCATAGAAGCTTAATTCGTGTTACTTGGGAAGCGGATTTCCAGGCACAGCATTCGATTGTCTTCCCTAGGCTTGTTCCGGCTAGCTACTTAAGCAAGTGCGCCTTTCTTTTATTAGCTGTGAGTGCATCGCGGCCCAGTTCGACGCCCGGGCCCTTAGATTTGATGGACAAAACTCCATCGACAACTGCTGGGAATGCGGAGCCCGGTAAGTGGTGGTTGTGTCGTGACGTCACACCGCATTGCTTGTTGCAGCCGTTTTTCTGCCAGCTACCGTTTTTCTGCCGGTTCAGTCGCTCGACGTTTGTTGTCCACGCAACAACCGCTTGCCGGACCCCCCGACGGAAGCATCACGAACAGTTGGGACTCAGTTAACGCGGGACGATTGATTTCGGCGCAAAGAAAAGCAATCTTCACCTGCTTTTCGTGCGTTTGAAAAAGCACTACCTTGTCTAAAACTTCGCCGTCTCTTTCGCTTTGGCGGTGCTCTCATCGCCTTCGTTTTTTACGTCGCATGTGGCCGTGACCAATCGAACAGCACCCGTGAATTGCATTTCGACCACCACCGCCTTTGTGACAACGTGGCAACGCTTTCACGTCAATTGTCACATCTTCTGTGTGCGGTGTTGTCTGTTGCATTAAATTAAGTCCAGACGACAATATTGCTCCCGACTCGAGCTTAAAGGCCAATCTGCACTGAGGACGTGCCAGGCGCAATCCTTTGATTGTTTTGTTGCGTCGGGTAATTCTGCGCTCGTGCACGCCTCGGCACGGCAACGCCTGGGCGCAATAAAACAAACAAAGAATCGTGCACGGCTACTCCTGGCAACATCTCAGTGTAGATTGGCCTTAAAAGCACCTCGCTGTTCAGCTTACGTGCTTCTCTCGTTCGCAGCCGGGCCCGTCACCAGGCCGCCGTCCATGCCGGCCGCCGTCCCGATCCTCCCACCACGCAGCGCGCCGCCGCACGCCACGACCGCTGCCAGCAGCGCCACCGTGGTGGAAGACATCAGGAAGCTGGTCTACACTGGACGTAAGTGTTCTCGTATGTTGTGTCGCTGCATAGTCCGCGAGGCCGGAGAGCGAAGAAAGGAGATACGCAGTTGGCTTTTCCACCTGTGCTTTCACATCGTACAACAGGCGTTAAATGCAGTCTTCTTCATTTTGTGGCCGAAGGATGGACAAGCGTTTTGTTGCTTGTTCCGTCGAGGTCGTGTTTGTGTACCTGCGACCACAAAATTGGTTGTTTTGTTGTAATTTTCTCGGCAGGTTAATAGAGGGCGAAAGCTACGTCACTCACTGGGGCTTATTTTTCAGCCCCTGGTAAAGTCGTGTTTCCTCCTGGAAGCGGCGTGAAGACATTCGCGGTCAGCGTGCCGCACGTGATGGACTTGACGACGTCAGACAGAACGAGCTTATCGCGCCACCTCACTCCTGCGTCCATCGCTACGGTCAAAGTTGAAGGTGCAAATTTTTTCGTCTTACGCTGTCGCTAAAAACTCCTTGCAAGCAAATGCTGTTGGCCACGTTCAACGCTGTGATGGATGGATCTGTTTTTATTTCCGTCTTATTATGTCTTAATTTATTTTCAAACGTCTTCACACCCGCATGCGAAAGAGCGCAACTTAACGCACGCATGGCGCTAACAAGGAACACAGCGATAGATGAAAGAACACGAGCATAGATACGTGGTGGCAGCAAAAAACACGGGCATATATGCGTCAATACGGTTACTATGATCTCAGCACCGCTGAATAGTACTCTCTGATAAGTTCTTATTGGACAGACTTCTCGGGCAGTTTTGCATATATTCATTCAAGTACTTCTTCATTACCGATTTTGTATCATGAGATGTTTTCACGAGATCTATTGTAAACTGCGCGCAATTACATATTGCACAGCTCCAGCCACAATCTGCCCCCCTTCGAGACCCCTTCACCCTGTTGCCAGCAACCTCCAGAAAGACTTCGATCCCTCGACAGTTACCCTGCCAAGCGCAGGGCATACAAGTAAGTGTACCAGGCTGATTTGTGAATGTCGGCAGACTGCAGCTTGTTGCATTGCTGTTCGGTGTTTTTCGCTATCAATGCGTGGTAGGTTTCGTTACCAGAGTAACAATCGTTGCATACAGAAAGGACTTTCATGAGTGTAAAGTTACTGACACATAGTTTTTGATGCAGATCATACATGTTGCGTCGGAAGGCATTGCATGCGAGAGCAGGTGCATGTTAAGACTAATCTTGTTTCTTTTCAAATGGGGCTTACTGAAAGGGTGCTTGCCCTGTGCAAGTACGACACTGCGCGAGATACAGTTGCCCACTTCTTAAAATGCCCCCCCCCCC
>JGI24158J21664_10003442_pt1 | contig 19844 bp, 19 predicted proteins | sample Ectturendosymbi3_FD_21664 | JGI IMG/M metagenome (IMG submission 21664) | reverse complement strand
CAGCGAGAACTCGAGTACTCGAATGACGAGAGTTACGACGAGCGGATCCGGATGACGTAGGCCTGGAAAGAAAATCGCGGGTAAACTCGTTTGATCAGGAATTACCCTGGTGTTCCAGGAATAACGCTGGTGTCTTCTACTTGACAACTGCAAAAACTCACACACAGCGAACACGTTGGAGGAACCCGGCATTCGAGCGAGAACATTCTCAAACCGATATTTCATCCAAACAAGTTTCAAACCAATGTAGAGTTTGTACACTTGCAAGTGATTGACTCGCATGCGAGGTGGAAACGATGAAAAACAGACGCGATTAAAAAGCTTATTCGAAGTACAACTGCACCAAGAAAAATATTTTTCATATCCAGACCGTGCTGAGAGAAACATGTTGCAAATTCAAACCGCAAGAAAAAGCTATTAAAATTGAAACGGTACTAAATTATCTAAAATCGTGATCATCGTTGAGAATGAAGTTTAAACCATAAGCGAAACTATGTTTCAAATGCTAGACTTTGCTTTTGCTCCCAAAACGCATTTTTGGCTCCAAACGACGAATGCCCCCACACTGGTCCCTTGTGGCCTGAATTGGCCCCGCTGTGTGTTTTAAGTCACTAACCACACGGGCCATATTAAACCCAACCTTTGGCAAGATGGTAGACGAAGGCGAAGTGGAAACTGGATTGGAAGCTCAGGCCGACAGCGACCTCTAGCGACTGCATGAGCCGCTCGACACAAGATCGCGACTTCATCAGAACTGTCCAGAACGTCTGTGGATGAAAGCAGCACATGATGCAACAAGGACCACTGACCGTCCTTAACACAAAAGGTCAAACGGTTCGATTATGATTCTAGTTTGGAAAACAAAGATAATTGTTTGAAAAACAAAGAGCATTTTTTGCAAAAATCGCAAGTGAAATTTGTTAGATACGTTGCGTACGTGAAGATCAGATACAGAAGCTCGTTATTATGATCAGCAGCTAAGAAAAAAAGGGAATGTTTTTCCTGTGTAAACATTCGATCCATACCTGTGACGCAAACGCGTCCACTTCGTGAAGATGCAGCAGGTTCTGTTCGACCAGGGCCAGGCCGGCCGCATACAGGGCCGCGTCGCTGACCTGCATGGCTGTGATCCCCACCCAGAAGAATGTGGCTTTTAACTCGGTGCTCTGACGAAACAATTGATTGTGGCGTCACTCTGCGCTGGTACGCCAGTAAGTTTTAAATGAAAATTATGATCAAAATTCAGTTTGTTGCTATGTAACTACGTTTTGATCCAAAGTTTGAATAGACGTCATACACAGGAGCGGTTTCTTCAAGCTCGGATACTCACTGCTTCACAAACGAGTTGCAGTCGAGTAAGGGCGAGTAGAGCCGATTCCAACAGCAACGGATCTGCTTGAGATTCGAGCGACTGAAAAAGAGAATTTAACACGGGAGTGTTGCCATGTTTACATTTAAAATGTTGCCATGGCAACCCGTGAAATGCCTCGCTACAACCAGATTGCACTGAATGACCTGCGGCGTCATTCAAACCAACTTTCTGGTCATCGCCTAGGTTCGAAGCTATGATAGGAATCTCTATCTCCCCCCACCACGTATCCTTCATAGTAACCTTGATCCTGTGAACACTTAATGGGAAACACTGACTTGTGTCGTCATCAATGTGCAGTCGCTGTAACCCCCACCAGACCCATGCTTGCATATTCCCCCCCGCATTATTTTTTCTTTTCAGCAATAAGCAAACGCCGAACCGCTGCACCTGGAAACAGCGTGGATGCGATTAACAATCGCGCCGTTTGTTAACTCTCTCGCGAGACAATCAGCTTGGCTTTGATGACCAGACAAAGGGATACAACCCGCAAGTCAGTGTGGATCCAACACCTGGCTTCGTTTCGAAGTTTCAAACAAAAACACACAACTCACCCTCCCCATAATCCCCAAGATCTTCTTGATGTGACGCATGGATGGTTTCTTGCTGATGCAGCCAAGCGTGACCAGAGCGCGCGGTTGAATCGACGGATTGTATTGGAAGGCTAGTTTCTGGTTAAGCTCCGCCCACTCCGACAACCAATCGCAATCCACCACGTCCTTGACACACGCCTGCCAATCAAAAGTCTTCTTTCAGCCAAAAATGTGAAATAATCGACAACAAACGAAAAATGCTCAATCAGCTTCAAACGTCGAACGGAAGTGTTGGAATTGGAATCACGGTTAAAGCTAAACGTGTATTTCAGGAAATAAACTGCAGATTAGAAAGTCGATTGATTGATTACGTGACAATGATCATCATGCGTTAACTGTCTCCATTCGATGTGTTTGGAATGTTAAACTGGGTAACTTCGATTGTCAGGAAAGGCGAAATGCGCTTGTGAGTACACATGGCGACATGTTGAGTGTTCAAATTCCGGAATTTGGTGCTACATGCAACTTGGCCCAAAATTCGACCAAATTTCAAAAAATACCCACAAAAGGCCAAACAAAATATTTGCGGCCGGACCACTTCTGAAAAGGTCAATTTTTTCACAGTTTCGCCGCGAAAAGGCCAACTTTTCGGCCCTGGTTGGAAGTTCGACTGTTGGGCGGAGTTTAATTCATTCCAATCAATGGCGGGCGGAACACGTCATTAACCACATCTCATTGACCAATCAGAACGAGTGCATGTTTTACATGGTTTTTGAATTAAACCTTGTGCCGGAGAATAAGGACCTTTCAGTTTTATTTGAATCGCACGTATAACTACTTTTGATGCCAGCTCCTTTTATCACAAAGTTTTAAAAAATGCGAAGCTTCCCACAACTTTTTCTCCAGCAAAGTTCTCAAATTGAAAACAACCTTCGACATCAAACAAACTTGCTTCGGCTCACCTCCATGACGTCAAGCAGTGCGTCACAAACGACTTCCAAGTAGCTTAACTTCACCACGTCATCGTTGCCCGGGCAACCGCTTTCACAAACTGCCACATCTTTCTGAGCAGCTACGGCGTCGGAGGAAGCATCTGAAAAATGAACTCGGAAATGAACGTTGGGGAGGCGCGGGGATGGGGGTTCGAACCCACGATCTGAGCAAAGCTTTGGTTTGAAATCAAACTCGGCCCACTAACCACGTGCCTGAAAGTAACCAATCACAGGAGGGAACAGCGTACAGTCAAGGAAAAGTGTCGGGAGGAATAAAAATTTAACGATTTTAAGTAGAACGGTTGAGGTCTCTGTAAGAGAGAATCAAACGTTTTTAAACCAGAGGTGGCTGGTGTCACATTTTCAGACTCCGACTCCGTTCCTGTGGCAAAATTTTTGAATCCGGTGTCAAGCGAAATTTCTGTCTTGCGAAACTTCTGACATCACGCCATGTGCACATGCACTGAGTGTGATATTCTACATGTCAAATATGCTGAGAAATTGATGATTAGGGCTTAGGGTTTGGTGTTTAGGTTTAAGTGCGTCGGGTTAGAGATTTCACAAATTTTTTACTTTGGATCCGGCTCTTAATAAAACGCAGAATCCTGCCGGAGTCGACTCCGCAACTCCGGATCCGTGGCCACGTCCGGTTTCAACCCCCCAGAAAGCACGCAACGTCTTAATCCGCACCAGCAGAGCATGGACCGACCTGGGACAAAGGGCTCGGACTTGAAGGCGGTGTCTGCGGCCGACTGCACACTCGATATGCCGAAGCAGCAGTAGAACTTCGGGAGGCACAGCTGGGTCAGGGCGAGACGCAGCTTGCTTCGCGTGTCGCCTGGAAACAGACAGCACGCTATTGTTACGTCACGCTTGCGCGCATTAGTAATTTCTGTCCTCTCACCAGCATACAAAGAACTCCAGGAGAGTTAATACATCAGCCACTTCAACTTACAAATCATGAGATTAATCGGCATTTGGGTCCAGAACCATTGCGTCGATTTTAAATTTTCACAAAAANCCAATTATGCCTGTTTTCCAAGCAAGTCATTAAAAAACAGAACATGAAGTTTTTCAAATGCACGAAAAGAAATCCAAGCAATCCATAGGTCACAACAGGTCACGGAAAACAGCTGACGAATCTGACCTTTGAACTCGGGCTGATTGCACGTGAGGAGGGAGTGGATGATGTTGACGACCAGGCCGTGAATGGACGCCCTGAGGGCCACAGGCCCGGTGGACAATAGCAAAGTGACCAGGTGGAAAAGATAGGGAAGGTGAGAAGCGACATCGAGGTTGTTGTTGAAGGAAAGCATCAGCAGGAACCTGGAGTTCGATGAGAAATAAACCAGAAGCACTTTTTTCACAACATCACAAACACTTAAAGTGCTTCCAGACTGGCTTCTTCCACCAGCGCCAGTTTTACGACCACGAACACCAGACCAGGCTCGTATGAGGTAACGCCTAAATCATAAGTTAACGTCACGCTAACAGATGCCAAACGATGTTTTCTGTCACTTTTTTTATTCTCTGCACGAAATGGCGAAACACTTTCTACGCTTTACACAAAATGTTAAGACGCTTAAACTGCAAGTGACTGGAAATATAGTTAAGGTAACAATTCGTAACGTACTTTTATTTGAAATTTTATTAGAATTGACAAAAATTTCATTTTCTCACATTTTATTAAGATGGACACATTGAACATTTTCTTAAATGTGCCAAAAGCAAACAATTAAGAACGCANAAATATTTGCAACGCCTGTAACTGAAGAGAGAAAACAATCAATAAACGTCATCCAGCACCACTGCTTTCCAAACGTTGGTCATTTTCATGAAACAGCTACCTGGCAAGAATGGCAATCTCATCCCAGTGCTTATGCTTCTCCAGTGTGGGCGTGGGCCTCAGGGAGGTCTTGTCGACGACGTGACACAAGCGGTTTATCAGTTTGCTCGACACCAGCTTTATGTTGTGAGCGGAGAGCGACACTGAGGTGTCGGCCATCACCTCAGCCTGCGACGCAAACGCCCATTGTTTGCGGGTTATATAACAACAAACACAACAAGGATGACCTCACACTGTGGGTTATATAACAACAAACAAACAGTTTTTAACTCTGAAAAACGAAAAGAAAAATCAAAACCAGCCGCAAAAAGAATTGCAGTGGGGGGTAACCCGGGCAGCAGCATTGCCATGACAACCCAGTAAGCAACAATGCAGGTAATTAAATATGTAATTTCTTCGTCGAGTTAAAGAAATTTGAAGGACAACAGAGTTTAAAAAGATAATGAATCTGAGACACAATTACCTTAAACGAACCCAGTCCGCCTTGAGAGCATGTTTCGATGAACGACTCGAGGATGGGGTCAATCAACGCCCCCATCTTACCCAAGTTACCCCATATCTTGATCTGGACACTGGGGTAGAAGTCTTTTTCCGCCACAGTCAGTTCGATCAACTTGAAGATGATCGATTTCACCTGAATCAAGATGAACAAAGTTAACAAAGTGAAAAAGTCTCGCTGCAGACGGAAAATCAGTTACACATGTTGGCTGCCACTGTTGTGTGGCTGAAAGTGACCCTTCGGCTATCTAAGAAGCAATGAGATAATGACATAAGCAAAGCCAGCAGTTGCTTACACAAGTTCAGGACGCCAAGTGTGGTTATCCACTTCGCCGGGGGTGACCAAACTCTTTGACCCGAGGGCCGAAATCGCCACTGCCTCGCCACTGGAAGGCCGGATACAGTGCTACTCACTCACGTTACCTTCTCTCTGCTCACGTCATGGCGGGAATCCCCTTGTTCTAGAAACAGCGCTGCTGGCAGCGAAGTGCGATAGACAAGTCATCTTGGATATATTAAAAAGCAAACTTCTGCTGCTTCAATCAGACTTTATAATGGCTTCCTTTGCTCAGCAGTCATTTTTCAAATAGGATCCACAATCAAACCACCATTTTTTTACAGGATCTTCCGATTCGAAAGCTGATAAACATGCAACGCTGCATTGCAAACGTCCGCACCAGCGCGGTACACGTTGCCTGGCAACTGCGATGACCAACGTGCAATTACAATGCGTTGTTGTACAAGTCACAATGGGTCAATGACAAACCTTCTACAGTGTCACAAACTTACAAGGAAAATCAGAGGGGACAAACGGATTACCTTGTTACGCTTGATCGCGTCTGACGTCACAAAGGCGGCGAGATTCGAGAGCCAAGGTTCCATGTAAACGAGACACAGATTCTTCAGAGTATCGCTCAAACAAGGAAACCCTGGAATCAGGTGTCAGTTGCGGAAGGCGTAAAGACGAAACAAGACTTCGCTATGCAACCCTCAAGCCAAGGCAGGCCGTAGCCAGGTTGAAGGGGGCAAAAAACATTTTGAGGGGCAATATTTTTTTTTCTATTATATGGTTCATTAAAAATTTTTCCGAGCACAACAAAATTTGGGGGTGCATTCCCCCCGAATACCCTCCCCCGTGGCTACAGGCCTGAGCCAAGGAACGANAAATATCATTTGCGCAGAAGACTTACTGGCAGGTCATGCACAAGAGATGCGTTGCTTGACATTGAAGAAAACAATTCTTTTACAAATGTGTTTAACTTTTTTGAAAGCACCACCAAGGCTGGTAACCAAACTGCTTTCGTAAGCAAATATTTTACGTAATTGTAAATTTCGGACATTCAAAGTGCTGCATTTTTATCGAAGTGTTTCATTTTCAACTGAAAACATTTGCAAGTTAAAACTTAGTTTATATCAACTATGGTTCAGAAAAAGGTAAACGGCATACCAGTAATACATTCATCCAAGAACTCAAGGGTCAGATGGGCCTCGTTCCGGGCCAGAGTGCGACTTATGGACGCAATGAAGAGGGTGTTGTTGGCCGGAATGCACAACCCCTCAGATTCGCACAGCTTGCCATCGAGCTGGAGGTTAAAGGTCGTTGTCAAGGCGCACAAGAGGTTATAGGCCGATGACCTCACTGCCGGGTTCGAACAACCTGCGTAGACAAACGTTTAATTTGAAGAAAAACAACAGCGGCTGGAAGTTTGGGTCAAACTAGAGTAGAATAACAGCAGGAGGCATAAGCTGCGTGGCGTGGATGGGACAGTGATGGCAGAGACCAATGCTTTAAACCAGAGGTCTCCAAACTACGGCCCGCGGGCCAAATCCGGCCCGCGAAGCCATTTCATCCGGCTCGCAAAGACATTTTGCCAATGATGAAAAATAATATTTCTACGAAACATTTATTGATTTGGTGGAATGTAACAATTCGTAAGATGCCCGGCGCTCGAACCGTTGTGAAATACCTTATGTGGCCCTCGAACAAATGACGTTTGGAGAACCTGGTATAAACACATTCACATTACGAGCTTGCTTCAACTTGTGGCACATCATGAAGCAATGAGCGATCGCCAACACACAACATACTGCTCCCAGTTTCAACAACATGGTTTCTTCAAATCACGAGGCGGATTTGCTTAGCAACTTCACTATATATCGCATATTTCACGAAGCACAGCGGCGTAGTTTCTCGACTTGTTTTGTGTCGTCACAAATACCCTATATGCTCAAACAGGCGTCCCACAAACATACAATAGTCCAAGTCCGTGGGTTTCAACGACAAAATTTAGAATGTTTCAAGGCTTTTCTGCATTGTTTTCACAATATTTTGTGATTTTATATTTTTGTCAATGCACATCATTGTATGGTGAGGGGTGAGGGATTTTTTCCATTCATAAAAACTGCTTCGCAACTTTAAAAAAAAACTCAGTGCCGAGTAAAATATTGTTTCGTTAAAGACGCTGAGTTAAGAATATGATAACACTTCCAATGATGGCTTTATTCTGCCTTACAAGATCACCACTTGTATGATATATTAGCATATTTTAAATGGTAAATAAGCAGTTTCACAGATTTTACAAAGACAGTTCCAGTACTGGCTAATTTAAAAAAATTTCCGGTAACTTCTGACAACAACTACATTTTTAAATATTTTCCACCAACGTGGCAACCCTGTAAAGGATCAATAATTCCTGTTTAGACGTTGTTCCCACATGTCCGCAAAAAATACAGCGAACATTGCTCAGTGTAGAGGCGTGCTGCGAAAGAGTATTTTCAACCATGTGTGTTACGGCAACTTTCCCGCTTATATTCAAATTATCCCACCATGTCTTATATTCAAATTACCCCCTATGTCTTATATTGAAATTATCCCGCCCGTCTGAACAACTGCTTTTGACGCCTGTGATTGGCCACACCTGGCGTTTACGTTTCGGGCTTTGACCACGCGACGCTTAAACATCTTGCAATTCCTTGTTGTAGTCAGTAAAGTGAGTGACTTTGAGCGAACCACGCATGCTCAGATCAGGGGCTCCCAACCTGGGGTACATTTAAGGTTGACAATATACGGTGAAAATATATTTAGATTATTCATTTCCAAACATTTATACATGCATCAGTTAGTACTACTTTAAGAAATGATTTTATGCTTGTAGTTAAATATATCTGATTAGTCACGATAAAATATTTTGTCATACGAAATTTTAGTGGTACATGCTCATCTGTCGAAATGCTGAAGGGGTGTGTGGTCAGAGAAGGTTGGGGAGCCTGGCTTAGATCGACAAGGAGAACAGGCCCGGTTGCATGTGCCAGTGATCCTGCATTGTATGATGCCAGTTTGCCGACTAGGGTTCAATCTGCTATACATCAGCCTCATTAATCGGACTTCTCTGTGTTTGGTGAACTTGCAGCAAAGTTGCCTTTGTTAAAACAAGCCTGACCCTCACCAACGTTACTTGCTGTAACAACATGTTCATATCCTTTTCTCTTAAAATCAATCTTGAAATCCAAACATCTGGTAAAGACACAAAAAAAAACTAAAGGATCATCCAAAACTTCGCAAATATTATTCAATAACAATCACGGCACACAGCAATTGCGTCATCCATTAATGACATCAACGGGACCCCAGACGATTGCGCATGAGGCGAAGTCCATCGACCGCCGCTGCAACTAACAGCTTCTTGTTACTGACAAACTTCCTTCGCACTCGACAACCTTCACAACGACATTCAGCCTCTAACAATCTCACCGAGGTTTAGCAGGGCCATGTTGAGCAAGGTCCCGGGGACGTCTTTGGCCTCGATCTTATGGTGAGTGGAAATATCCTGCTCTGGTTGGCTCAGCTCCCATCGGGCCCGGATATGACGCAAGCCCTGAAAAAAGCGATGACGTCAGCATTGCGCACGTCATGCGCGGTCGCTAACAGCAACAACACAATTAGATGAACACGATTTTAGGTCGCTTCATGGGCGTTGGAAGCGGGGGGCAAGAGGGGTTCAGGTCCCCCTGGATTTTAAAATGTGTTATTTTTTTAAGTTTTTAGTAGAAAACTGTTTTTCTCCTAGTTTTTTACCAGCAAGAGAAGAATCGTTTCAGACTTTTTATTTTAAAAGGATTGCGACAGACACTCTCCTACTGAGATCTCTAAAATGAATTTTCACCACTGCTGCCCCCTGTAGAAAATACCCTCTTGCCCCCTGGGAAAAGTCCTTTCGACGCCCGTGGGCCGCTGTGAAGATTCGATTGAAAAAGCGGAGGCGATTCCATGGATGGAATCGAAGCCACGAAGGTCGGCGCCAACACAGCGGACACGGTCATCGCACCAGCGGCAACACGTTTGTCTGGTCACAACACACCTGTGCTATTCTTGTCGCTTCCGGATGCGAGAACATCATCACCGTGTTGCTGCTGGCGACTTTCAAACAGAATGTGTTGCAGTCTTCGGGCGCCTGGATTGACTCGATCTCGTGGGAGTAATAGATGTCATTCAACGTGACGTCATGCCCGAGCAACTGAAAACGTTGGAAAAATACAAATCGCAAATCCTGTTGCTGCATAATTGCCGTGGTGACATTCAAACATCTCGCTGTTAAAGATGCAAACTCGACTCGTTTAAACTCTCATTACGAAGCATCCTCTACCAAACCGCCAGCTGTTGATGCTGGCAACAAACTCAAAGCAGGCGTCGACCTTGCACTTATCAATCGTTGTGAACTGAACAGCCCGGCATCCCAGCTTGATGTCGACTCTCGCGTGACTCGCGCACCTGCAACACAATAGGGGAAGTCCCGTTGATGAAAACGCACGATCAACACCAAGATGTGCGCGATGAGATTGCAGAACAGGGGTCGCCAACGTGGTGACCGAAGGCACCAGGTCGTCCGCATGGACCATGTGGGTCACACGCGGACATAGGCGTAGCCAGGTGGAAAGCAAGGGAGCCATGGTCCCCCAAATTTCTAGCATTCCTTGTCGTTTTTTGCTTTGAGAGGCGTTGCCCCTAACAAAATACTGTTGCTCGCTGAAAGTCAAAACATTTCCCCCCAAAATTTCGGCAGGCTGGCCACGTCACTGCGCGCGGTCCTGTTCTAAAAATAACATTATCGTGATCAGTGTCTTCTCACTGGGGAATATCTTAATTGTTAAGACCCTACTTGAATAAATAAAAAATAATTAAATTGAGCAACATTTTCAGTTCGGAAGTGTGTATCAAATTAATAGCTCTTCGCATTAATCCGTACACAAGAGTAGCCCTCAGCTTCAAGAAAGGTTGTTGACCCCTGTTGCAGGTAATCTCATATAAGTGGATGAAAATGCACCTTTTGGTCAGAACCGTACAATATACAGCAGTAAGAACAAACATACGTCTCAGCCAGAGCCCAGTTAAACTTGACGGTACTTATTACTGTGAGTGTTGGTGTATGGCGCATTTATGACTGTGGAAGATATCTCCTTTAAATTTCACTTTATCCACAAACCACGTCAACGCCTGATTTCCGATATTTACGAAACCTCAGCTGAAGAAGATGTTTTTTTCTCTTGTTCGCTTCAAATGTTTGACACAACGGAGCTGATGGAATTTTGTTTGTTTGATTGGCCACATTAAGTTGCAGATGGACCCTTCTTTGGCCATCCTAAGTCGCAAGACGGACCCTTCTTGGGCCACCCTAAATTGCAGATAGACCCTTCTCTGGGCCACATTAAGCTGCCCATGGACCCTTGCTTGCGTGATTGTGAGACGAAGCCACGCATTTGCTTAATTAAGTGCGTGGCTCATTTAATAAAAGATTAAAGCGACAAACCTGTAAGCATTTCGGTACACGGTGACGTCTTCATCCAAACTGCTGGTGGCGGATGGCACCTTCTGATGATCGACCTCGATGAACTCTTGCAACTCAGACAGCTTGCTGATGAACATAACTCTGCGCACGCGCACCAACACACGTCGCGTTACTCTCTAGCGCCGCACCGTGTGCAATGTGCAAACCCCTGCGAGTTGGGGGTTTCTCACCTGTCTGGCTGCTTGATCTGATCGAATGTCTGTTGATGGCGGCAGACATAGCCTCTGATCCAGGTGTTCGGGTTGTAAATGTAAATCTTGTCCAGGTTTTTGTAAATCATCGGTGTGTAGATGACGAACCATTTGGGGAGGTACTGGGCGCGGAACCTGGCGAACATGACAAGTCGTGGGAATGTTGTCGAACTTTCAGACGTGGGGAAACACTTTCCACGGAGGGCCTCATTCTAAAAGCTGTTGTTGCCAGGGGGGACGGGGGGGGTTGCGCATATATTGCATCATATTTTACTGGGGGGTGGCGCATATACTTCATCTATAATCGCTTTTAAAAACTTCAACAAAAACGTTTCACATTAGCTGGCACAAAATGAAGGTAGCGATGCTCACTTCCGGTTGAGTAAAACTGCGGTTTTGAATGAAACGTGTGGAATAAAATCTCGAGAATTCTTATCTAATCGATTAAATTGCCCTAACACAAGACTCGAAATATGTGCTATCTATGTGTGTGTTTTACAACTTGTCAGCAAACCGGTCATACTAAGGCTGGCTTAACATCACAATCTACCCAGCCATGTCACAAACAATTCCTTACACAACGATCACTTTGCTACAAACACAAGTGAATGTTGAATTACTTTAACTTGCTCTTTGTATTATTCGGTCTAAAAGTGCGGACTTCGATGAAAACCTGCTGGAAACCATGTTTCTTTGTAAAAATGTCTTTCAAACCGTTTTTGAAACTCCTCTTTGTTTTGTTAAATTTGATTAATTGGAATTAATTATTACATCAGACATAGGTAAATCAAATATGAACGCTCTGAACATCTGCATTACAAATACAGAGGGGAGCGTGAAATTTACAGGGACGAATTTGACAATGGTCTTTATTATATAACAAAAGTACTTTCAGCACACCAGTTTCAAGTTGCTCCAAAATGTAAAAACTTGACACGAAACCAAATGAAGTAAAACTGTTTTCCACTGACAGGTTAACAGTCATCGCTAACTTTGAGCATCAATGCGATAGACACATATGAACAAAATACCAGGTCGACCATATTCCCTAATGACCACGTTTGTCCTCGGCAGCAGTCGTCCACGAAATATTACCATTCAACACACTATGCACCACCTCACCTGGCGCATGTTGCCCCCCAACCCGCACACTGTCCCACCGCCCGCCAAATTGGACCGTGTGGAATTGCCAGTCTGACGGAGCCAGAAGCTTGCATGTTTAGTTTGGAATAAAAACTATTTGAAAATGTTCATTTGACCAGAAGGAAAAAGTTCTCACCCGTTTTTCGACTCCACGTGTGTGAGGTCGATTATGACGTCAAACTTCCTGGCGGAGTACGGCTTGAGCGCTTGCAGGATGTAATACATGAGGATGTCCTCCCTGATGTCGGTGTTGATGTAGCGGCGGGCAATGTAGTAAAAGACTGGGTAGCCCATCTTAGACCTGCCGAACTGCGGGTAGGGGAGGGTGAGAGATGAGTGTTGGGGAGTTAGTGGTTGACATTTCACAGAACTATTCGCAACAGACCTGGTAGAAGATGTTCAGGCCTTTCACCAGCTTGTATTCTTCCGAATCGGAAATCTTCCTTTTCGCCATCAGCTCCTCGAACTTGCACGGGGTCATGTTCTGGCCCGGAATGCGGGTCTCCAACACGGGCCTGCAGGTGCCAAGACCACAACTCAGCTGCTGTTGCGCCGTTGCTTTATACATGTTCGGATCATTTGCCAACACACTAAAAGTCGGGCCCTTCTGTATCCCACAAACGGTCGGATGTGACAACAGCATGATCTTCACCCCCCTGCTCAAGCAACGTTAGTCCCTGGCGAGACGTGGGGTCAGGGCCCCAACCAGCTGATATTTCAGGGGGTAAACTGACTGCAACTTGTTGTCGTACCTAGAAACTTAACATGGGGCAACTGCCAGGTAGTCCCCTTTGGTTGCGGGCCAGCGCGGGGCCACCATGGGTCTGGTGCGGCACGAAATCAGATTATTTTTTCCCGGGACACGTGACCCTGTATTTTCCGGCCCAACCATTTGTTACCCCCCCACTGCAACGACTTCTTTCACAACACATTCGCACACGCGCAGCGAAATGCACATTCAGAGAATAATTTCGTATTTAGCNCCCCCATGGGGCTGANGTTTGGGGGGTAATTTTCATTTGACCGTAAAAAACGTTATGCGCGTTTCCGATCTGTTCTGTTTTCAAGGNATCCACTGCAAAGATCGACATTCCGATGTCAATCCGGCAAAAAAATTTNTGTGTAGGGGATCATAANCCCCCCCCGGGTGCCTGGTATGGTACGGAGTATAGATCAGGGATCCACAGGGTCGTAAAGGGCCCGAGTCTTCCTTTATGGGCTTACAGGAACATTTCTAAAAAAATTAAGAACACCATTCGATTGATCTCCAAAAATTAGGAAGGGTCATGAAAGAAGAGCTTTCCAACGTATTCTTAAGTAAATGAAATTAAAAAAAACTTGGGCCTTTCGATGCCCACATAGCTACACGAGCAGGTCTAACAACTAATGGCATTGTACCTGGTGTATTCCGGGGGCCCGAGGTAGGCCAGCAAAGTGACCATTTTGTCGAACGGGCGTCTGCCGGCGGCTTTGGCGTCCCTGCAAGCAAAGATAGCGCTGATACACAAATGTTTCGCATGAAGAAAAATGAAAGGAATGATCTGGAGGAGAAGCCGTTTTGTCTCTGAACACTAGCGAGGTCACGTGAGCCTGCTGCGTTGGCCAAAAAAATTTCGATTCTGGCGCTTTTGTTAAACTTGGGTACTGTAACCATTCCTATAACCAAAGACAAGTGGTTGAAGTTACAGTTTAATGGTGTTTCTTTGAATTGCCTGAATCCTCCCCAATCGAAGAAGAGAAACAAGACGCCGCGTTTTTTCACATATAAAGTTTGGCGCTGTGAGCGACAGGTTAAAATTCGAATCGTACGGTTGGGGGCGAAACGTTTTGTAGTAACAAACCAAAAATCGACTTCAAAGGACAAGAGCCCCCTCACAACAACAAGACCTTTACACATTCCAGTCTTTGAAACCAGACCTGCTCTTGGCGAGGTATCGTCCGATCTTTTCCTGGTTGTTCCACAGCAGGCGGTGAAGCGCTTGTACGTTGGCGTCGTTCATGAAGGACAGACTGTGGACCATTCCGTCCGTGGTGGTGCATTCAGGCGTCGAGACCTGCATGAAGAACCTGGCCACGGCCAAGGGGGGTACGGGGTCAGAGCAATTGTTGAAATCGTTTCATGTTTTGGAGCGAAAGAAAAAATGCTTGGTTTGTTGAAGACTGAAAAATTTATTGGATAAACGCAAACCAATGTGACATTCCAGGGCAAGTTATCTTGCAAACCAGCAGCTTTCACTGGAAGCAATTACGCAATACTTGCTAAGCACAGCGAAAATCCGGTCAGTAGTCCGAGCTGCTTTTTAATACGGAACCCTTTGATTCGAGACAGATCAGGGGCAGATTTTGCACCCCCGACCAAGGGGTAGATTTTGCACCCCCGACCAAGGGGTAGATTTGGCACCCCCGACCAAGGGGTAGATTTGGCACCCCCGACCAAGGGGTAGATTTGGCACCCCCGACCAAGGGGTAGATTTTCTTATATCGTTGCAAAAATGCTACAAGCGAATCTACATGACGTTAACAGGTATTGGTCGACACGGCAAATAGTTATTTTCATATCTTTTTTATTCAAATTCCAGTGTACGGGAGTTCTACGATCGAAGAAAGCGATCATAAAGGTTAAACTGCTAACACGTTCTGTACTCAAGTAATCTCCACAAAGTTGACAAACAACCGAATCTACAGAGCGAACTATTTTTATTTTTAATCTAGCGAACTATTTTTATTTCATGACTGCGGATACGTAGTGTTTCGTGAAGAACGATTTCCTATCAAACAATTTGCCGATGGATTGAACTCTTAATCTTTGTGTAGACTAGTTACTTGAATACAGATATGCGCAAGTTTGAATCATCACAAAAAGATGAAAGCAGAACCCAGTCGGTTGATTCCTCGAAAGATTGCAGCAAAGTAGAGTTTTAAAACTGCAAAAAAACAAACAGGTCTTGACACCACCAACAACAACGGCCAGTCTTGGCGAGGTACTCACTGTTGGCAAACGTCGAATCTTGCTTTGACGAACTCATTGAAATGTTTCATGTGTTCTTCCTTGGTGAAGAGCACGTGGTTAGCGATGTTCTGCATAAGCTGGAAACATACGAAGAGTTTAAATCATCGCTACCGGAGCCAAGTATTGCTTTCTTCTTCACAAGTTGAAGTCCAACTGAAGAGAGGTTGGAGCTTCAGCAAAAGACACAAGTTATAAACATCGTAGTGTCGCGAACAAAGTACTCACCTTGCACATGAACTTGAACGCCCTGGCAAGATTGGGGGGGATCTGCTTTTCGCACAGGCCGCACTCGTAGGGGGTGGCGATGGAGGGGTTCAGGAAGCGCAGGAAAATGGCGCTGGCCACAGCCCCCGTGCCGCTCTCGTGGAACCGTTGGGTCACGACTTGGTACAAGCAGTGACAGACGCTCTTCAGTTGGGGGGGAAACCTGGCAACACACGTCACATGGCGTCAGTCATGCGCGAACACCAACGTACGCTGGTTTCGTCCACACGTAGTGAAAGTCGAAGAAAGTTCCACAACAGGGGATTTACCTGTCTGTCGACGTCATGATCCTGGTGAAGAACCTTTCGGTCAGTCGTTGGAGGTTCGCTCTGCACTGGAAGATGTCCACGCCTTGGGGGAGACGCTTCTGGTCCACCTGGGGGGTCCAAGACACGCCGATTACGCCAAACAGGGACCGTGTCATGACCTGCCGCACGCCATAACTTCTCGTGCTTGCATCCCCTCAACACCAACAAACAACCCCGTACGCGGGTGACTGCACCGGCCTTTGCCAAGTGTTCATTAACGAACTTGCTGCAGGTGAAGAAGCCCTTTCATGTTGAAACAACTAAAGGCAGCTGGGATGTTAACAATTTGTCCTGGAAAAACAGAGACATGAGCGACACATTTCACTGCAGTAAAATAGATTGAACGATCACGCGTCCACCTCCTGCAGTTGCACGAGGACTCCACGCCTTAAAGTGGATCGTTGCAACAACAGCAATGTTTCGGGCGCTGCAGAAAACGAACCTACAGCAGGAGGGTCTATCGCAAAAACATCAGGGGTCTAACGCCGTGCGTCACATTGAGGGCAATTTAATGTTGTTTTTCTTTAAACTGCAGCAACTTCCGACTCACGTCAAACTTAAGATCGACGATTTCCGGCGATAAGCTCCATGCGACGAGGGGCTCCACCAGGTTGTGGAGGTAGCTTGCCCCGTACACTTTAAAGCAGAAGGTCAGGATCTTGCTGGCCAACGAGTTGCCCCGGAACAGGGTCTGGACACTGTCGGCCTCTTCCACCTGCACCGGACAAAGGGCGACTGTTAGGGGGGCGAACCTCAAACGTTGCGTGAAACGTCAGCGGAAGCAGGAAAAAACGGGTGTGCCGCGACGTAACAATGAACGCAACACGACGTAACAATGGAAAATAATATGTTGGGCATCTAAAAATCACAATTGTCACAATTTGCATTTTAAGAGAGCGGCATTGTCAGGTGTTCAAATATCTTCAACAGTTTCAGTCAAAGGGAAACTGTCGCAAGAAATAATTAAATTCCCATTATTTTTCAACCTGATGCGCTGTGACGCAATAATGGGATGTCAACAACAACGCAACGCAACTCACCTCTTTTGTGAACATGTTCCACAGGAGCTGGTACAAAAGATGCTTAGCGTCGAACAACGTCACAAACACTCGCGCCAACTCGTCCTGTGACGTAACAAATAACGACAAAGCAACATTAGCATCACGCTACACACGTCGTGGCATATCTGTGGAAATACTGGAGCGAGGAGAAAATCCTCGCAATAACGTAGTCACAAACATTGCTTTAAGTCTTATTATCTTAAAAAAATATATAAAAATAATTCAAAATATTGGAAATGGTCTTTTATAAAGCAACAATTCTAAAAAGATACCCAGACAAATCAACTCAAACTAAGCACACGACACAGATATAGCGCCTCAGACTTTCAGATGAGATAAAGCTACAGTGAATCGTAAATTGAACAGATATTGTAAGCGAGAAAAGGCTCCACCCAAACTCAACAAGTGAGTCTTACACATACACAGCACACTTCAGGCATTTGCTTGCCTAGACGCAAGCCACGTGGTTCAGTAACATGCGGACATGTGGTGCAGACAAACCGTTCTGATTTAAAGTGAAACACACACCAGAGTAATTAAAGTCACCGTGAAGCAACTACCAAGAATGTGCTTGGCAGTGTGACGTAACAGCAAGGCTCAGTTACAATTACAATTTTTTAAAAATATTGTTAAACCACAAAAGATTTTGTGACGCGCTATTTTTCTGTTTCTGCCATTAGAACAGAAATGCGTACAATTGCACTAAGTGGCTATGATTACAAGTTCTTCGTACATTTTAGCTCAAAACATCAGACTGATTACGATTTCACTTGCAAGACAGAAAAAAATGCACGAATAACACGGCAAAGTGCTTCTATGCAGCTGTTGTGATGGCACCACCCACAAACAGAGGCGTTTCAAATGACCGTTACCATGTAACTGGTGTGGACCACGTTGGCCAGCGCGTTCGCAATAGGGAGTTCCCCGTTGTCTCCCATCATTGTCACCAGCTCCACCAAGCGTTCGAACCTCTCAGCAGAGACGGTGTCGCCGAGCGTGTCGAACCCGGATGACCCCTGCTGCAGGATCTCGATCAGGACCTCGAGGAAGGAGGCCCTTGTGGGGGGGTCGGGGTGGTAAGCGAGACCTGCGATGCATGACGTTGAGGGCGTTGGCGGTCGCGTTTAAACAATTGCCAGGCGGATCTGGAGGCGAGTGGGGGGAATGACGCAACAACTCACCGTTGCAAAGAAAAAGTTTGGAACAAATCAACCAATGTCATTGTTAACAGGACGAAAAACAACAGCTCTGTAAACAACAGGGTGACGATGACGTCGCGTGATCCTTGTGCGCGTAAAATTTTTGTTGCTCTTTGTTGCTATAACACAGCATCATGTCAAAACGAAACTCCATTACACGCAGACGTAGTTCAAGAGAAGTCTTTCTCGCTCGCTGACATGGTTTTTCTACTTTCCTCCGGAAGATAAAGGGAAAAGATTTAAGATAAAAGTAACTGATTTTTGTGGCCAGCCAGCGATATTCCACATTATCAATGCGGCCCGTGATAGCAGATGGTTTCCAATCCCTGATTAAAACAAAACAGGTTCACTCCCCACTGAACAAGAAGACCGCACGAAGACAAAGCAGACTCACCCATCGCATGAACGAAGCCGTATTCGATATTCGCGCTCAGTAAGTTTGACATCGCCACCACCACGTTCTTGCACAGTGACGTCACGTGGACGCGCGTCGTGGCGTCATCGCTGATTACGTCACCGTCGTCGGTTTCGTCGCCGCACTCGCTCAAAAGGCGCATGAACAGCGTGAAGTATCTGCGCATGAATGAAGAGCAACGTCACGACTGACGTCACGTCGTGTTTGGCAACGATCATCAGCGGGTGTGACGTAACAACGTCGCTGTATGACGAAACAAAGCGCTGCCGCCGTCGAATCGGACGCTTCCTGCAAACTTATATTTTATTGAGATTTTACGCAAAACCTGTTTTCATCCGATTCGTTTTTACTTATCTCTGCAGCAGTGTTTCTTAACCTGGGGTAAATTTACCCCTGGGGGTAAATTTCATCTTCCAAGGGGGTAAATTTAGTGAAGCATAAATTGCAGCCAATTTAAATTTTTATAAATCATTCCGAACTGTAAGAGTTTGTCAATTTCGTATTTTCAAAAAATGAGCACCACTGAGTGTATTTGGGGTAAATTTGTCAATCTTGTCTGATGGAGGGTGAAATATGTAACAAAGGTGAAGAACCACTGGACAACGGCGAACTTGGCGCAGAGTGCATTGTCACCACCATCCAAGCACTTATATAACCACACTTATATAACAGCACTTATATGAGCTTCGACGCGCGATTACTTGAGAAACAATTGAGACTTCGCTTGAGGCACGTCCCCGCCGTCCCCTTCATCAGGATGCAGGGGGAGCCCGTTCAGTAGTGACGACATGGCCAAAATGGCCGACGCGTCCATCTCCCTGCAACGAACATGACGTAAAGAGCATTGTTGTCAAACAAACGAGGGCGAGAATTGATTAAACTATGATATCACAATGATGCACAAACCCAACAACGTTCCAACGAAAGCTGCCAAAAACACGTAACAAAGATATAAGAAAGGAATCGTACAAAGTACTCGCCCGTTGCCACTGGTTTTGACAGATTATGTCGATTGATACTGTCTGATGTTTGCATGACAACGAAACTAATCAACATTTTTTGCACTCCCTATCTAAAAATTTACCTCAGCTTTAGGCTTTTTTCAAAGACTAAAAAACTTTGTTTTGCTGTTTAAGATGAATTTTTTCGGCTATTTTCAGCCACCAAAATGA
>JGI24158J21664_10003440_pt1 | contig 19848 bp, 8 predicted proteins | sample Ectturendosymbi3_FD_21664 | JGI IMG/M metagenome (IMG submission 21664) | reverse complement strand
GACACAACACATCTAATTGTTACATATTTGTTACATTGTTGCATATTTGTTACGTAATGATAATGCAAAAATTTCCCGATCTAATAGAAAACTGTAAAATTTAGAAATGCTCCGCGACCCACTGGTTGGGAAGCACTGGTCTAGTCTACCACAAGCCTTGGCTGCAGTGTTCCATGTTTCAAAACAAAAGTGAGGATAACGGAAAATTTGTCTGGAATTTTTGGGAATATACATCTGGTTCCAAACAACACGCATTACGTTCGAAAAGACGTTTTTCCTCATTTTGTGAGTTCTTTTTTGCAGAACTGCACAGGGAGGCACTTACTGCAAGGTGTTCTTTGGTACAACCGAATCTAATGTACCTTTTTCTCAACTAATTTCTCTTAACGCAGTGCTTCCCAACCTTTTATTTTGACGACCCAAACACGTATTAAGCGTAAAAGAAATACATACTGTACCTTCGGCAACCTACCTTACCAAACCACTTTTCAAATTTGAGGTCCAATTTTTTAGAGGGATCACAACTGTTAGCTTGCTACTACATTGCCGGTCAAGAATAACACGTGCAAGCATTACGATGCCACAATGATAATAATAGTTGTAGCAGCAATTGGTAGCTACAAGACATCTCACGTCAGAAACAAAGATTGCAGTAGAGGACTTAATATCAATGGCTGCATGACATTTCTGCGCAAATGAATAACAACATCACGGCGACCCACCAAAATGAAATGGACCTACCTTTGGGTCGCGACCAAGGGGTTGAGAAACACTGTTTTGACGTAAAGAGCTATCAACTGCAGCTTCCACATATTACCTCAAAAGTTATCTGCCATAGAAAAACTTGCATAGTAGCCTACTGTACTTTCGTTTAAGTTATATCCACAATTCCAAAATTCTACTAGGAAATAATGTTAACAATAATTTAAAAATATTTCATGTGAAGCATGCAATACATAAAACTATTACAAAAGGCAACACGCATAAAAAAATTCTTTCAGCTGAATACAACACATGCAGTATGGCGTGACTTTACTACAATGTCTCCCAATAGCATCATGATTGGCACTCATCGTCCAAACAAAGTGAAAGGGTGGTCAATGATAACAAACAGCAGAAATCTTACTAAACCAATATTTCAAATTCCATAAGATGATACATGCACACTGTAAGCACTTGTCAGGTCTGTCTCATTAAAAGGTTTCCTTTGCTTGAAAATGTGTTTACGTTTCAATAAAACTAAAAACAGAAAGCTGATCAATATAACACAGAAGACCCAGAGGCATGTATAACTTAACAACCTAACTAAAATCCAAAAACTGTTGCCTAAATTAGCAAAGAATCAAGCATTTGTTCTGAATTTTAGCACGTTAAGTCTTTATGGAAAAAGTATGCTTGCACATTGCACACAATGTATACACTCACTTGCATCCAACTGCTGATTGCATGCCAGTGATAGCCAATCCAATAAAGCCATACCATAAAATACTTGCACAAACAGGCTTTGTGGCACAAAGTGCTAAAACAGTATCAACCAACCTCGGCCATTATGGCGTGATCACTGGCTGGATCAAGGTCTTTGGCTTTCTGAAGGGAAAGAATGGCTGCTTGACCATTGCCAAGGGCAAGATGGCATTTTGCTTCACGCAGGTATGCCTGTTTAGCACAAAAACATGCCAATATTTGCACAAAGCAAGTGTCCACACGAATCTTATTCTCACAAGTTAATGGTGAATAGAAAATAATTGAAATTTGGAATGGAGTTACTCGGGAGAAAAACACAAAGATTGACTTGAAAAGATTTATTCCTAGAAATCAAACAAACTCAAGCTAATTCACATTTGCATCTTTAGGACTTGGAGATTTAACACTGGTTTTTACATACACCAGTTACAAAAAAGTCGCATGACCTCTTTGCATTTGTGACAAAACAATCATTCATAGCACTCCTGTACTTGAAGGAAATGTTTCGATATTGGAGGTGTAAATCCATTTAAAACCACTGCACAACCTTTCATACTGACAGCAAAGAACAATGAAAATTATACTTCTATATAAACAGACTGAAAAATGAAACAAAGCAAAAGTGCTACAATTACGCACCATATACATTATCCACAAATTACTTTTTGCTCTGTTGCGCTTACCTAAAGAACTCCTATCAATCAACATTTTGTGGGCAACTTAAACAAAGTACAAGCATACAAGCGTTTCACAAGAAAATGTGCAACCTTGCGCCTTGAAAAAAGAAACAGATTGTTCTGGCTGACCCTTGTAAAAGTTTTAACAAAAAAGCAAGATCATGTGAAAACATCTGCACAGGGTCAAATTTAAACAAAGCATTATTCAACAGTTTAAAACAGGGCTTCTCAAACTATGGGTTGCAACCCTGATCCCAAGCGGGGTCACGAAATGCAATTTTGGGGGTGAAACACAAATTGACTTGACAAATTAGATACAGAAGTTTTTGCAAACTTTGCAATAAATTTGAAAGTAGACCTGTAGTGAATTAATTTCTACTGCATTTTTATGGGTAATACCATGTTTCATGCTTTCAGTTATTTAGCCTGCTATGCTGTCTGCCTGAGCTATCAAATAATAATAATCAAGTAAGCATAGCAGGTTACGCATTGCTATGTCATGATTGTTTTCACATACTGACCGATATTGACCTTGTTGCATTCATTCTGACATGAGGTCACACTTGTGTCTAGAATACCTAGCTCTAGTCTAGGGGCTAGGCTAACTGCTTTGAGAATACACTGAGTCATTTTAGACCAGGGGTTCCCAACCTTTCTCTGACCATGTACCCCTTCAGCATTCTGGGAGGTGAGGATGTACTCCTTCAGCATTTCAACAAATAAGCATGTACCCGTTCAGCATGTTGACAGATGAAAATGTACCCCTAAAATTTCCTGTGACAAAATATATTATCATGTTCATTCATGGACATATTTCACAATAAGCATATAATGATTTTTGGAAACAATACTCAGTGATATGTAATATATGTATAAATATTTGGAACTAAATATTAAGTGAATATATATTTTTCTCATCTTCTGCTAGCCTTAAATGTACACCTTCGGATAGGCAAATGTACCCTGGGGGTACATGTACCCCAGGTTGGGAACCCCTGTTTTAGACTAAAGTAGCTTCATACACAGTTTCAGAAGTACTTTGGATGGAATTTGATTCAGAAATAGTTGGATCCGCAAACCATACACAATGGAAATTTCAGGAGGCCAAACACCTGGCATGCCCAGCATGAGTTTGCAAGAATGATTAAACAACAAAAGTTTGCAACTGGAACGTTCAAAACAGATTTCGTGATTTTTGGATAAGAACAAGAACGGAATACATAGTCATTTCTGATCTAGCCGTTCAAAAACTATTAGCCTTTTGCAGAACATATTTGTGTGAAGAGGCATTCTCAAAATTGGCAATCATCAAGTGCAAAAACCGATCCTTTTTGAAAAATGTTGAGACTGTTGTTTGTCCTCCATCGTCTTGTATCAATCTACGCATGGATGAGATCTGTTTAAAAATCATCAAGTGCATCCATCCCATTAGTTGTGCACCATAACTTCTATAAAATGAATTGTTTTTTTTGTTTTTCCACCTTACTGTTTCCATTACGTGGTTGTTTTATTATTTTATAGTCACTTTTACAGATTGTGTGCATAAATCATATCACCATGGACAAAAATGCCTCTTGAGTACACATATCATTAGCATCTAGGCTATCCATGAAGGGGTCAAATGGATATATCCTTTTTGAAAATGGGGACTCATAACAAAAAAGTTTGAGAAGCCCTGGTCAAAAAGATTCATTCACTAAAGTTAAACTTAATGCAATTAAAACCTTGGTGCAGGAGGCAAACTGGAGAAGGTCCGCTGCAGTAAAGAAACATTATCCTAGGACCACATGACCACAAAAACAAATAGCCACAATTTTATGAATTACATTGCATTTAAATTTTCCTGTTTGTTTTATATCAGCCTGTGTTTATGTTCAATAAACTGCTGCTTTATATGAGCAATTGCATGTGAAACCTAAGAAATGTCCCTAAATTAAAACCCTGTTTGACATGAGCATGTGTAACAAAGTTTGTCTTTCACTGGAATGACAATTAACAGCAGCCCAAAACTAAAATTGTGCTTCTTGTTGATAAGAGTGATGCAAATGCTCCTGCCCATGAAGCACAATAGCAACTCACTCAGTGATAGCAAAACAATCACTTGACAGTTCAACTGAGAAATGACCATTTTTACCATTTACCTACCACCATTCCACAATATACACAGATGCTGTTTAGCAACAAAACTACTGTATCTTTATGATATAAACATAAACTTACACACAAAAGTAAAAAACTAATGATAATTTATCATCATTTTAAGTAGAATCTCACAGAAACAAGTTATTGAAAATTTTGAACACCATAAGGTGAAAAGTGGGGATAGATATCGCAACATGTGGCTTAACATGAATCTGAGTCGTATCACCTTCTCACATTAACCACCTTTAAGCATGCTGTCTGTCTGCCAGCCTGACACAAAACTGCGCCAAGAGTCTTAACAATAAGCTAAGAAACTCCATACCTTGTCTGGTGTTTTAACCATTATCTGAATTTAACAAACAAATTGGTTCAAACAGATAAAATAAGGCAGACTTTAGCTAATTAAGTATTGTCACTTAATAAAGAGATTAACAAATGAAACAGTGAAAAAAGTACCTTGGCAAAAGTATTGTCAACTTTTATAGCAGCCTGGGAATCTTCCAAAGCTTCTTGAAACTTTTTGCACATCATCTTTGCAGCACTTCTATTGCTGTAATAACTTGCATTGAGAGGGCAAAGCTCTAAAAGAAAAGCACAGCTGCTACAGTAAAACAAATCTGATCGATTTGTCAAATTTTTGTAATTTTTTAAATATTTGATTCAAATTTCAAACACACCTGCATAATGCTCATGATGATAAAGTGCCAACACTTCTGAAGTGGCATGAGATGATCAGTCTACATAGAACTGGCCTCATTGAATTTTGAATACAATAACCTTTGTACAAATCTCATTGCCCAATAAGAAATTTTACATGGATTACAAGCAAGCATTTACAGTTATAGCATGTGTTCTGACTTTGACATCAACACTACACAAATATTTCTAAACTGGGTTTTTCTTTGTTCTGAGAAATTTTGGTCATTTGTCCAAAATATCTCAAATTCCTGCCAGTTTTTTGGTTTCAGATATTTTTTTAGACTGAAAAAAAAAACACTATAACCGAATTGGCTTAATTTTTTCGATCGTTAAAAAATTCATTGAGTGACTGAAAAAACACTCCAGTTTCTAAGTGTATATAATTACATATGAAGAAAACTTTATTATATTGAGAAAAACTCATCATACATAAAGAAAAAATTAGTAGAACCTTAACAATTGACTGTGGCCTTGACATGGCATTGCAAAGTACATAAGTCAAGCTTCTCACATTGCCACTGTCTCCTAAACACCTTCACTGCTGACCTGTTTTAGCCTAATTCAAGCACTTGTTTTGGTGACGGTATAACTCATCCACCAATTGCGCTTAGAGAAGAGGGCTGTTCAAACCCTTGAAAGACTCAGCAAGCCTTTGAGTCTGCAGTGAAAAAAGATTTTTGGATTTGGGTTTCTAATTTTTTGTGAGTGATGTCAGAAATGGAGTAGTTTTACATCTTTTTGGCCTACTTCACGTGGCCCAAACCGCTAGACGATAATATTTCGACCAAGTTTTTATTACAAACTAGGCTAAAACCCAAGCCTTCTGAGACTTTGGATGACTTGCTAAGGTTTCTGGTTGAAAAGTTATGGCCTAAAAACAACAAATAGTTAATTAATCCCATAATCAAACAATTAATTAATTGGTGGTTTTCAGGCCAAAGCTTTTGAACCAGAAACACTATAAAGTCAATCAAAGGCTCAAAAGACTTGGATTCTAGCCTAGTTTCCAATGAAAATTTGAGCAAAATACTTCTGTTTAGCGGTTGGGCCCTAGGCTAGGTAACATGAGTCAAAGTGGCCTAAAACCTACCTCACTTACGATGTCACTCACAAAAAACATGAAACCAAAAACCAAAAAAATTTTTTTCATTGCAGACTCAAAGACTTGCCGAGTCTTTTGAGAGTTTGAACAGCTCTCTAGCACAATCAACTAGCGAGTTATGCAGGTGCTAAGACACGTGAGAACTGGTTGATTTAGGCTGACTTTTAGGTATGATATATTCATACACTGGCAGCATACATGTTGTGATACAAAACCATTTTGCAACTTCACTAACTTAGAACATCATTGCAAACAATTGCCAAGATTTTGTAATTACTAAAATTAGCAATGGCTCAAGATTGATTATAATGCTTGCTTAACATTTTGCTGGAGGGTCGTGTATGTGTTCGCGATGGGTCTTGTACCAAACAGAAATGAGGCAACATGCATTATATAGATCTAGCTTCTACTAGATACCAGGTGTAATCTTCTTCTATTGAAAGTTCATACACATAAATAGGAAAACTATGAAAAGAAATAATGGATGTAGCAAATAAAGCACTTGGACTTCAAACACAAGATGCTTTAGGAAACTGATGGAAATGAGATAACCCTGACAAACTGTCCAGTATCTAATTCATTTTCCCCAGGAAAAACACCTGGTACCAAAAGTGCATCATTTTTTTCTTTTTTGGATTTTGGTAATGGCAATTGGCGGCAGGCCGAAGCCTGAATTGTGCTTCTTGCCAGGGCGGTTGAGGTGAACGCTCTTGCCCAACAAGCGCTACGGAAATTCACTCAATGGCTGTGGAACGAATACCCAACCTTCCAGTTGGGAGGCGGACACTAAACCACTGTGCTATTGCTGCCAACAGCATCATTGACAAGGCTAACAGATCTCAAACGTAGAACATCCACATTAGACAAGCTTCCATTTCAAAATGGTTATTCTGACACGCCAGCAAAAGCTACAGTTTACTTTTTATGGTAATTAGAAGCTAGTTCAGTTTCATTTTCATTATATTTACTTTTTATATTCCTTTTGGAAGTTTCATGCAAGTATTCCGTGGCACCCATTTCTGCTTGCTTATGCCAGGTGCAACGCAGTTACTTTTGCAGTGAATGCTGCATTGTCAGCAAGTCAATGGTAGCGCTGCATATAAACCATTTCCTTGCAGCCACCCATGTTTTTGGGTCATTTTGGCTCATGTTACCTGGCCTAAGGCCCAACTGCTAGGCCAAAGTATTTTGCTGGAGTTTCTATTGGAAACTAGGCCCGAGTCCAAGTTTTTTGAGTCTTAGATCAACTTTCTAATGTTTCTGGTTCAAAAGTTATGATCTAAAATAAACAAATTAATTAATTATCTAATTAGCCAAATATTTTTATTACTTCAGATCATAACTTTTGAATCTGAAACCCCAGCAGGTCATCAAAAGTATCAAAAGACTCGAATTGTAGCCTAGTTTTCAATAAAAACTTTAGCGAAATAATACCATCTAAAGGTTTGAGCCCAGGGCCAGGTAAAGTGGGCCAAGGTGGCCTAAAAGTCCTTCACTTATGACGTCACTCACAAAAAATCTGCATCCCCCAATCAAAAAATTTTTTTTGAGTGCTGACTAGAAAACTTGCCACGTCTTTTGAGCCTTTGAACAGCTCTCTACCACTTTTGGTGCCCGAGTTAAACGCGTGCAAAGCCATGTGCGATCTGGTTGCTTTAGCGTGAACCGCTTCATTTAGACTGGCTGCGAAAGTTTTAATTAGAAACTAACTAACCAAGTAACCATCTTTTATTAATCACAAACTATCCAACTAAAATTTTGGGGTGGCGTGCAAACAAGGTCGACCACAAAAGCTCACCACGAAGTCTTTCAACAAAGGATCTTTTTGTTAAAATAGTCACATCAGGTTTGCAATTTGAACATGTTTTACGGCACTTATCAAGTGTTCCACAAGTGAAAGACATACCACACTCATGCCATTACCTAAAGTTTTACATATAGGGTATAAGTTACTCACCAATAGCTTTTGTGTAATGTGTGATAGCTTCATCATAATTCTTGCTTTTATAGCACTGATTCCCTGCATCTTTTTCTTTTTCAGCATTCCTGGACACAGGGAAAAAGTGATTATTGCATAACATAATTGTGCCAGTTTCACATCATGCGTAAACAAACTCATGCCATCTCTAAGGATAACTTATTTGGAAGATCTTTGTTAACAATGTATTTAGATCCTTAAAACTAGGGTCAACACACATACATACGTGCACTGCAAATGCTATGATGAGGTCAACATGTCCTCAGACTTGCTGAGACACTAAATGAATTGTGACAAGATTTCAACTGAATTATAAATTTTGCTAAAAAAGCATTGCAAATGAACAACTGCCAATGGCCCACTTGCACTATTCAGTCAAAGCAAATACACAAATATTTAGAACTGCAATTGGTCTGATGCTAGAGTATTAGCCTACCATATCCATTTTGCTATAGTTTTGAACACTCAAGTTAGTGTGTTTGTGCACCCAGCCTGTTTTTTTCCAGTCATAAAGCAAAACGTTTTTGAAATGACCGAAAAAAAATTAGTCATCTTGATCAGAATGTTTGAAAACATAGGCTAAAAAACACTGTTATGCTTAGTTTTGGTACAACTGAGACAAATGACCAAAATGTTTCAGTGAACAAAACGTCTCAGCAAAAAATGACCGAAATGTTTCAAAAAAAAAAATAAACAGCATCCAGGAACTTGGGTTTTATAACATCAAGCCCCTTGTATGCAGTATAATTAATTAGCACTGCTGAAAGTACCAATTTTAAAGTTTTAAGCACCTAGCATAGTAATATACTGTACCTATGCAAAAATAACAAGAAATGTAGCTTACTTCTACCTGCTATGAACAGATCAACAAGCTCAAAATGGAGTATAATTCCAGTTAAAATAAGAAAGTTTTATTAAACATGCTTTGTAGTCCCAATTAAGTGTTAGACATGATCTGCAGGCACCTCATCTCTCCTTACTCTGCATCACAGGCCATGCGGCTACTTTCATAGTGAATGCTGCACTGGTGGCAGACCACTGGCAGCACCACTCTTGATCTTTTCTTCACACTTGTACATTAACACTGAGAACAAGGTTGGAGAAGCCACAAGCGACAATTTCCTATAAACCTGGCTAAATGGCCTCGTTGGTTGAGCATGCACGTTCAAAGCTCATAGACTGGGTTTGATTCCCAGTCAGGTCATACCACCAAAGAGTTAAAAAACTCTTTTTACAACATGTCCAGCCTTGTCCTCAGCATTAATGTGTGGGTGCAAGGAAACAGTTCACATGGAGTGCTGCCATCGACTTACCACCCAATGCAGCATTCACTGCCAAACCAGCCGCTTGGCCCACAGTACAAGCAAGCAGAAACGGGTGCCACAGACCACTTGTGACACTCCGAAAGGAAAACAGAAAACAAGTATAAAGGCAACTGAAACTGGTGCAACCTGACTGAGACTTGAACCTAGCCTACCAGTTTCAGCAGCACACATTGTTCTAGAAAGAACAATATTAATTCCATGTACTATTTTCTAGTTTGATTTTTTTTATATTTTATTTTAATTTCAGGACTATATCCCAGTATTTAGCAACACTAGAACACTAAGAGGCCAAGTGTTTTTAGATTTCATCTTGAAACAATTTACAAATTAGCAGTATAGAGAAACCTGTTAAGGGCAGCCATTAGTTCAATCACAACAATGATTTGGTCTTATAAAAGAATCTTGTAATCTGGCAATATGCCATAGATCATCATTATAGAAAAAATTTGTGCATATAGTCATAAAAGCTACATGTAGGAAAATGACTACACACAAGCCAACAAGCAGCATTGCTGTTGACACTCTTCATTTCATATCCACAAATATGAAAATAGTAGTCATAATTTTGTCTGGTTCCTATAATAAAAGAACTAAAGTTGGATTCACGTAAGATTAAAAATAATATCTTTTGATGAGACTAAAACCTGTATTTCTCACATTGATAAAGGCAAGCTTAACAACTATCAGTCTTGTAGTCTAGTCTTTGGNCAACATGTACATATATATATTTCAGACAAACACCATTCACAAGCCAGATAAAAGTTTCTGAGATCACGATTAAAAACACCAGCACTTTATACAGGTATCATTTTATACTTTGCTTTACCAAAGCCAATGCATTTTTACCTTCCTCAATACAAGAATACCAAACTTGCATTTGAAATGATTTGGAACAGGATTAGTTGGGTTACAAGATAATTTTTTACCATGATCAGCAAAATCTAGGCTTTAACTATTCATTTTAACTTGCCAACACACATTGGAATGTAAACATTGAGAAATAAATGTTTTTAAATAACTCTGTTTCCAGCTGAAAATTCAGACATATTTTTATATTGCTTAAGAATTCCACAAATTTACACAAGTATTTTTGTTACAATGTGGTAGTACAACTTAGTCAAAACATGACAGTATGTACCGATTTCAAAAACATCTTTGGGTAAGAGATATATATAGTTAGGATCTACATTCTCAACTTAAGTTTTTTTTGGAACATAGTCATAGTANTATCAATCTCAATCAACTTAGCAGAAAATTCTTTCAAATATACAAAAGATGCATATTAGCAGCCATTTTTACTNCAAATCCAGCTTGAACTGTCATGACACAACAAAACATCAAAACATATCATGAAATCAAGAACTAAATGTGCANAACTAAGAAACTCATACCGTATTTTCCAGGCCACAAGGCGCACCGGATTGTAAAACACACTTTCAATTTTTGAATGCTAGCTGTTTTTTTTTCATGNCCAAGGCGCACCAGATTATAAGGTGCAAAATGGCGGATTGCATACAAGGGAGTTTAATCTATCACACATGCCTAATCTGCTAAACACAACACAATGAACCAATAGTTGTGTGCATGTTTGATTCAGTGTGAGCCAATGCAGTCAGCAACCTTGCGAAGTAATACATATAGCTCTGTGTGCAGTAGCCTTGCTGAGTAATACAATCTGTACTTCAACAATAAAGCATGTCCTATCTACTTCCAGAACCACATGCACTGCTCATTGCAATTGTTGTTGGTTTACTATGTAACATGATGGTGTGCTTGTAAAAAATCATAACTAACAATTAAATAAATACCACCATTCACCACACAAAATTGGCCTTAGGTGAGAAAGCACAACCCGATTCATACATTAGGCGTACCACATTATAAGGCGCACTCAATTTTTCAGTAAATTATAAATTTTAAGTGCACCTTATGGTCCAACAATACGGTAAACATATTTCAATGCACACAAAACATCATGTATTTGTTGCTTAGATCAACATGATTACTTACTTTGCAGTAAACTTTGTATATCAGCCAAGTGGCAAAAAATCTATTTGAAAAGTGACATATATTATTAAGAACTAATTAATTAAAAGAATGTCTGTGACTCCTTAGAAAACAGCATGCTTAGCAAAAGGATACAAGAGCTGTTAAGTATAAAAGTATATATACACTTGAGCAACACCATACAAAAAGTAAAAACTTACACAGCACTGTTTTCATCATCAGGTGCATCTACTTGCATTTCTTCAGTTTCACAGCTGATTGGATCTACAGTTGACCCTGCCATACTAAAAAGAATAATAACATTTTATAAAATATGAATAGTATGATTTTGTCCTTTGTATGTTTCAACACTTGTCGTAATTATAACTTATGCAACAACCAATTGTGGAGTGAGACAGACTTCTATTTCAGTGAGAAAGCTGAAGAAGGTCAAATAGCGTGCTTGCAACATAAGCAAAAACCTCTGGATTACCACTTGCTTGTAGTTTCTTTTTAATGCATATACTTGTAAGGCATCGTTTATTCATGCATTTTTGTGACTAAAATCATGAAATAACATGAATGCAGCAAGAGGAAAAACAATGACATCAAAGATCACAAACTGATTTCATGTTGATGAGAATACAAAATCATCAGAAGTTTCAGGTTTCACAGTTTAATGATCATGTTCTAACATGTTGAATCACGAAGGGTGGAGAAAGAAGACTACCTGAGTCAAGTTTCCAGCCAGCCCTGTTGCTAGCACAAACCAATTTTTAATTGAAGACGTTTCACAAGTAGTAAAAAAGTAGCAAAATGCATCGAATCGATGACAGGTAAAACAAGCAAAAAACAACAAAAAAACAGCAGGGGAAAAGCATGCTTATGTCCAGAAGATGTGGTGAACGACTGTAGAGGTAAATGATAGGAGGGAAAAGGGGGGCACGAACACAATATTGCAGAAAGTGACAAGCATATAAACAAAAGTCACTAGGAAATCTGGCGAAATAGCATGTTTGTTTTAGATTGTTTTCCAAATAAGGCAAAAAATATTTCAAATTTTTAGAAATATCAAACCAAATTTTGGGACCAACAAAGCTGACCCAGAGACTTTCATTCTGGGTAAATAACATTTATGCAAAGAAGTAAGTCTTGTTTGATATTTGTGGAGTCACGCGATTTCAGTAAAGTAGTTATCAAAGTGATTAGGTAATATACCATTATAAAAGGAGTAGATGAATTTGGCAATTGACGATTTAAATGTGTCTGGTATATGTAAAATATTATGCTTAGAATAAAGTACAAATGTTTTAGCTTTATCATATTCGAGGGTTCTCACAGCTTTATTCTGCAATTTAATGAACACCTTCGCTGCTGGGGTTTTAGCCTTAATCAGCAGCTTGCACATGTCTGTAGTGAAGGTGTAACTCCTCGGCCGATTGCACTAGAGAGCTGTTCAAAACCTGTCGAATCTTTTGGTTCAAACCAAAACCAAAAGATTGGTAATTGGTTTTGGTTCAAACCAAAAGATTCGCAAGTCTTCGAACCTGCAATTTAAAAAATTTTGGTTTTGGGTTTCAAATTTTTTGTGAGTGATGTCATATTGTAAGTAGAGTAGTTTTAGGCCTTGTTGCCCACTTCATGTGGCCCTAGGCATAAACAGCCAGATGATAGTATTTTTCTCAAGATTTTATTAGAAACTAGGCTAAAATCAAGAGTCTTTCAAGACTTTGGGTGAGTTGCCAAAGTTTCGGGTTCAAAAGTTATGACCTAAAAGCAACAAAATAATTAATTAATCCCATAATCAGATAATTGATTAGTTCGTTGTTGTTAGGCCATAACTTTTGAACCAGAAATGCTAGAAAGTTGATCAAAGGCTTAAGAGACTAGGAATTTAACCTAGTTTCCAATAAAAACTTGAGCGAAATACTTCCATTTAACGATTGGGCCCTCAGAGGCCAGGTAGCATGAGCCAAAACGGCCCAAAACCTACCTCACTTATGACGTCACTCACAAAGAAACAAAAAATTTTTTCAATACAGACTCGAAGACTTGCCGAGTCGTTTGAAAGTTTGAACAGCTCTGTAGCACAATCAAATGGTGAGTTGTTATGGAGTTGCAAAGTGGTTGAAAATAGCAACGTAATGTGTGATTTCAAAGTTTAACATATCCGTACACCGCCTCCCAAGGTGTTAAGGAAATTTAAGTCACAATGCACACTATCCAGTGCCTCATTTGGATGGCCAAGTTTCCCTATTGGGGACAGTTGAGCACTTACATATAGCAATGCATCATATGTGGTAACCTACATACTAAGCTACGACCTACCCCATTAAAACATTTCTTCCAAATCATTACTGGCAGCACACTATTAACTGGTACTGGTGCTCAACTGAATAGGTGTCNGACTNAGAACATTACAGGTCCATCTATAAGTCTTGCAACAAATGTCCCAGACCTTCAGTGCTCTCCTGCTATCTACAGATGCCTNACTTTCATGACCTTGACAAGCCTTTCACATTTGACAAAGTGGAGTAGTCAGTTAATGATGGAGTAGTCAGTTAATGATGGAGTAGTCAGTTAAAGGGTAAAGAGACCACAGGGCAAGACACAACCTCCTTAGAGCTTGTGAAGATGGATGGAAAACCCCTGCTGTAGATTCTTTTCTAAATCTGCTCAAATTACTACATGAAGCACTGCCTCCCTGATGACATCAGACTTAGAACCATAAAACACCACCTTGCATAAGAACAAAATTGATTGGAAGTAATGGAACTACAGCTAGCCCTATCTAATGGCCATTGCTAGCATACTTTTTGCTTGTCTTATCTTGCCTAGACTTCAACAAATCTCCAACCAAATTTTTCCTTAAAGTCAGTACAGCTTTTGACCCTTTTGATCCACGATAGACAGCGTTTTTTCTTGGTAAAGACCAAGCGAGAAGAGCAAAAACAGTCTACCCACTATATGTGATGTTTATCAACCTCGTTAAAACTTATGACACAGTGAACTGTTTTGGTCTCTTCAAAGTGCCATATAAAAGTTTCTGAGAAACTTTTTTTGCTTCTGGGCTGCCCCTAAAAATTCTTGTTGCACCCCATGACAATGTGAAAGCACCAGCCTTGTTCGATGGTGCAAAGTCTAATCCATTCAATATATGTTACAGGAATAAAGCAGGATTGAATGTTTTGGCTCCCACTCTATTCAGGATTTTCTTTCAACTTATCTGGACCATGCATTCATGGATTAGGCAGAATGCTCTCACACACTTGCAGTGGTGGAAAACCCTTCCATCTCACCCAGCTGCGGACAAAAACTTCAGAGAACACCTGCATTGATCTGACCAAACAGGTACTGATTGATGAACTGCTGTTAACTGGTAATGCCACAAAAGTTGCCCATTCAGTCTCCCATCTCATTTGTTCTTGCGATGATTTGAGAATGTATACTCAACACATTCCACTTTAGAAATCTACCACCCAATATCAGCGTCAAATGGAAAGAATAGATTCTAAACTTTACTAGCCACTTTAAAACTTTATCATTTGTGGCAATTTGTCCACTTTAACAGAATGAAAACTAAATGCCTGTAAAAGATATTTTAAATAGCCAGCTCGTTAAGGTCCCACACGAGCCAAAACTCTTCAAGGACGTAGTGAAGTATGACTTTTTAGGGTTCAGTCTTCTAATGTGCCTTAGGGTGGTAAAGGCTGTTGAATGTTGATCAAGAACAATGTGGCACCCTAAGGAAAGGGTCTTCAAAGTGGATGACCGCATTACCTGACCAGTCAGAAAAACAGAGGGTCAATCATCAAGACTAATGATGAATACTGAAATCACAATGTACTTTGTAGAAGGATTTTACCTCTACATGTGTCAAACATCACAACAAAATATATTTGTACACTTGCCAGCATATTGGAATAGTAAGACTGCCCAGACTAGAACAAACTGTTTTGCACAAAACCATTTATCACATTGCTTAACAGCTGCAATTGTTTAACCAGGGTTTTATTAAGGTGTTTTAGGGACCCGAAAGGGACCCCATTTGGGTCCCTAGAATTGTAAATCGGGTCCCTACAAGTAGAGAAAACTATCATCGGGTACCTAAAATCAATGAAAATCAGGTCCCTATAATCATAGAAATCGGGTCCTTACAGGTTCACATCGTGTACCTAACATTCTCCTAAAAACAAACCCTGGTTAAACCATACTCCATGAAAACTCTAGTGTGTAGTGCTTGTTTAAGGCAAAAGCACACAGCAACTATGAACCAAAATGACATGGCATAACCAATCCTATGGTGCTACTACATGCCATGTTGAACCCAGTCACTGAATTTAATCTGTACCTTTTCTAGGGTTAAAGGTTCTTGGTCACATAAGTTCCATCATGAGCCATAGCTTTATTTGACAGCATTTGACATATAGTGTTGCCTTTTTAGGATCGACAATTCACTGCTCTCTTGTGTCCATTAGCACAGTATGCAATTGCAGTAACTGTACACAGGTTTTTCTGTTTCTCCTCATGTAAACACGCCATCCAATGTTTAAAACTTTGCAATCCTACTGTTTGAAACTGTTGTGACACCAGGCTTAGTTGTTGAGAGCTAGCACTCCCAAAGCTTTTTAACATGTATTCAACAATCAAGTGCTGTTGAAGTTTGCTGCTGAAATTGTGACAAGTGTTTGTGCTGATCATTTTCTGTTCCATAAGCAAGTTCTATAAGGAATATAAGTCTGCAGTTCCATAGATGCACAGAATTTGTGAAGTGTCAAGAAAAGGCGAAGGGTTGTTGGAAATACGTTGGAAAACTCTTGAGTGCTAGCTCTCCAAAGCTTGCAAATATAGCTGGCACCCATAGGTTCCAAGTTTGAAATTTCTACAAGTGTGCAAAATCCATGGTGTTGCAAATTATGACATCAAAACTTGCTTAAATTAGTAAAATAACAACCGTTTAAATATCCCATAGTGTCTCTCACACTAATGTCAATTACATAGGTGACTCACAATTGTTCCATCACTCATAATTGTTTCAAAACTTTTAGAACATCTTTGCAACAGATTAAACTGGAATCATGAAAAGTTGAGAATATACAATTACCTAACAGTATTTATGTGAACTGCAGCCCTATGCATCTAAACATCAATCTATCTTTCAACATTAAGTGCATCTGTCAGTGGAATGGAATATTTGGTAAACAAGAATTCAACCTACATTGTGTCATCATGGTCGAATAAAGAGAGAGATGTATTTTGCAACGTCAGTAAAGTACACATATTCACAGAAAGTCAAAGAAAATAGGAAGTAATACTTAGCAAGTGCTACATTTGATAGCAGAACACAAAAATACAGTATTTACTATGTACCATTTCATTTTTTCCGAAGCTGGACATCGACAAACCTTAAGATTATAAGTATGAAGAAACCAAACACAAAAAATGAAAGTAATGCTTAATGAAATTTAATAGGAAATTTAATAGTAATAGGAGCCAATACACATGAAACCTGTTTTGCTTACTTAATACTGAAAGAATACANATTCTTTTCATTGATTGCAAGAAGTACTTAAGTTGCACAGCCTTTAAGCTTTGTTCCACCTCAGTCCATAGTGAAGCTCCCCTATATGNAATTGATTTTTCACCTGCATTGCTTGAAACTCGAATAAAATAAATTTCCTTGTCAGCAAATCTTGTTTCATAAGAATGAATAGAAGTCTCTTGAAAAAATTTGTTGTATATTTAGGGTAATTTTCCATGGTAAAATTTGTGCATAAATTTTGCTAATTCAAATTGATAATTATCATTAGATTTCGAAGGAGTTATGCATATGAGATTTACATTTGCTAAAATTATGATCCGTAACATGTTGTTTTGTAATACTGACAATGGTTGTAGAACAGAGTTATTGGCTGTACCCCATGAAATGACACAATATTGTAACTGATAATGAACAAAACTATAGTATAATAATATCAAAAGATCAATGGAAACAAATTTACAAAATTTAAACATGTTTGAGGCATAGAGAAGTTTTCTTTTGTAAAACGTTCTGTTCTGTACTTTTTATCAATTTGCATTGTGCAGAATGTGTGTGTTTCCTGTCTGCAGATATAAACACATCATCATCTTTTAATAAATTGAACATGGGAGGACTTCATAAGTATTTCATAGACCTTGACAACAAGTACACTGACTTGGAATAATTAATCGTTGATTTATTTAGGCGCATTCACTTATCAAGTCTTGCAGGATATGTACATATTTATGAGACAAATTTAAGGTAAGTATCATCTGCATAAAGTACTGTTTTGAAAGCAGAGCAATTTGGAAGATCATTCACATACATTATAAACAAGAATGGCCCTAGAACTGAACCTTTTGTTACCTCACAAGAATTATTAGCCAACTGAGATTTGGCATTTTTGATAGTGGTGTAATGCTGGCTGACGATTTGAAAGATAATAAGTGAATAGTTGCAGTGGGATTCCTCTTATACTGAAGTTGAAGTACTACTTGTCAAGTAGAACTTTGAAATGAACTGTATCAATCGCCTTGGATAAATCGATGAATATTGAAAAAGTATAAAGACCATTATCACTATTGTTTCAATTTACTGTGGAACTGTGGACCAGCTATCAATAAGGCTTAGCTACAAAAACTGTCAGCCTTTCAGTTATATCCATATATTACAGCTATAGATGTTTCTATACCACCATAAATTATTTATGGATTTGTGCGCTCTATCCTAGTCAATCTTATTCATGCAAGCTTTAACCTTGTAACCTTTGATCAAATCAATCACATTTTTTACACTTTTTATTTTTTAAACTTTTGTTTAACAGAAAACTAATTTTTTCAGTCTTTTGTTGTCGTTCTTAAAGTTCTTTGACAAAGAGAATCTTTTCTTTCAAATTCTAGAACAGCACCAATTCAGAAAATAGCAGAAAATCACATGCTGACAGACTTGTTACAATGTACTGACAACGAATGTATGCATAAAAGCCATCGTTGGTAAGTATTTATGAACAGTGACGTGACGTGTCGTCAGGGGAGGCAGTGCCTCCCCTACCATAATCTTGAAATGTTAAAAAAAAATTAAATTAAGGATCCAAAATAACAAATTAACAATTTGAACAAACATTCGTCTTTTCATCGTGAAAAGGTGCAATTGCTCTGTGATTCTAATCATTTTCACAATCAATTAATCTGAATTTGCATATTTCTTTTTCAAGTCGGGCGTATGTCACGAAGGGAGGCAGGGGCTGCTTGTGCCTCCTTTCGCCAGGTGGCTTTCACATTCAGCAGTCTGTCACCAACTGTGTTGGTGAGCGCATGCTGTGCAATTAATCTCTTTGCAACCTTCATGGCACCTACAGTGTAATGTTTGTATACACTTTTAATATATGTACTTGCATTCTACACTCTAGATCATGTAGTTTACGTTGGTTACCAAATTTAATATGCAGCGCTATATCTGTTCAACGGCTGATCTGACAGTGCTCCAGTGATGAAGCGGCAACAGAGGCACCAACTGCTTGCGCCTCCTCTCTGGTCGGCTTTTGCATTGCGAAATGCTTTACAAAGTGAGCTGCTGACCACAGAAAATGCAACTAATCTCCATGCAGTTTGTATATTGTCAATAGTGTAATATTTATACACATATGTCCTCGCATTCCATAATCTAACACTTAGTTCACATTGAGTAATATGCTGAATATGTAGCGTTATGCCAAATCAACAGCTCATCAGACACAGAGCAACAGTGTTAAGGTGGTGAAGGGAGGCAACCACTATCTCTGCCTCAATGAAAACGTTCCATTGTTACGACATAGACAATTCTGTCGTACTGATACTGAATCACTGGCTTGACCGATAAGCCGCGTTGTGGAAATTGCTATGAAAATGTGTGGACTATACAACAGGATTTTGTGACATGAAAAATCTGCCAAGGAGCCTCAGCAGACATGAGAGGTCAACAAGTCACATTCAAACCAAATTGCTTTAAAAACGTTTGGAAGCACAAGGATAGATTTGGCTTTGAACACACAACGGAGACCAAATACCAGTGTTCACAATGCTGAGGTAATTTACATGTTTCATTGAAGCTTTCTGCAACTGCCGACCATACTGATCGTCAGCATTCCCGATTGGATCACTGTATGCATTATAAACATATGCATAAGTTATAAGACTAACAACTTTTTAATAAAGCCGTTAAACAAGTAGCTGATAAGTCACTTCAGTTTGGCCTTCCTATATTTTACCTTTTTTCAAATCTGGAATTGCCTCTGTACCTATGTGTGTGTAAAAATTATGATATGGGATAGAAAGCAAAAACAATAGTCAATCTCCAAGCAGCCACTTGAGTGGTGAATTTCTGCTACTCAATTCAATTCATACACTCACAAAATTGGCTTTGAAAGAGACAGCGCCTCCCCAGCCACGAACCTCACCGCACGTCACTGTTTATGA
>JGI24158J21664_10003436_pt1 | contig 19854 bp, 11 predicted proteins | sample Ectturendosymbi3_FD_21664 | JGI IMG/M metagenome (IMG submission 21664) | reverse complement strand
CAAAGTAAGCAGAAATATAATGGCCGCAGATGCGGGCAACGTTCCACAACTACGGGCGATTATTACATCACACACAGTATGCACGTTCAAGATGATGCACTGCATACTGCAAGCCGTTGCAACAACTTCGATTGTGGATTCATTTGATGATTGTTAGTATGCTAAACACTGCACTACGTCAATATTTAAAACGTCAAGACCAACGGATTTCCAAAACTTGTAAAACCACTTTCATATTCTGCAGTTCATGAAATCTCTAAGAGGGGNCNCATTTTTTGCATTTAGCTTGCCAGAGAGGGCGGCGCGCACCCCTGCTCCCCNTCAGTTACCCCACTGCCCACAGTCGAAAAGTGCCGCCCCCCAAGTCACGGGTTAAAGCAAAGTCAAGCTTTTCAGGACGGATTTATTTCATAACAATGCATCATCAGGCTGGAGTTCATTATGAAAATTTCACTGAAGTGAAATTCCGGGACATTTTGCTATCCGGGACAGGACACCGGGACAGACGTTTAAACCGGGACAGTCCCGGCCAGACGTATGGTAGGTCCAACCTTGACCAAAATCTAAAACCTAAATCTAACTTCAGGTTCATTCGTGAAAAAACATTTGCTATTCCTTCTTTTGACCAAAAGTGCCGCGCCCCTCCAAAAAGTGCCGCCCCCCCTATTCGGGTCCCTGCTCCTTACGACTCTGCCTCCGACTCCGCAACCCTGCCTAACTCAAAGTTTTTTTTGAAAGTTTTTCATCATCAGCCGGCGGTAGCGGCCCGGTGAAATCTAATCGCTAAAAATATCGTTCGCGGCCCGCTGGTTCAACCTTAGCGACAGCCTTATTTCTTACGATCTGTCACATGCTTCGTCTTCAACACGTTTCATCCAGCAAATGCAAATCGCAGCGCTGGACACATCAATGACGTCTTGGGTTGGGCCTTAACCGTCCACGGCTCCAGTGTTCCGAAATATGTACTGAAACGTTTCAAGAAGTGTACAAGTTTTACCAACACTTACTTGCGTGTGTGAAGATGTTCTTTTCCTGGAACTGAAAAGATTTGTTGTCTGGAGGTGTTCGTCGGAAAAAAACGTGTAGACTGCACGACCTTTCAAAAGAACTGCTTTCCCGATTTCCGAATGTTAAAGATCTTTTCAGTATCCCTGTCACGATTCCGGTGGCTTCATGCATGCCAGAGAGAACGTTTAGTGCGATGAAGATTTTGAAGTCACGTTTGAGGTCAACCATGGCAGAAGACAGATTGAATGGGCTGGCTCTGGTGTATATACACACAGATAAGCCAGTACATGCAAAAGAAGTAATCAACAAATTTGCTCGATCAAACAGAAAACTTGACTTGGCTCTGTGAAAGTTTTCACTGCGGCTCGATTTGCGTGCACGGAGTTTGCACGCAGGAGGTGCACGGAGTTTGGCAATGCTAAACTGCACTTCAAATAGCGAGGCCGAAGACAACTTCTCTGGTTCGGGCTGACCTGTAGCTGATGCAGGCCTGTCTGAAAACGAGCGTTTGACCATTTTTTCGACCAGCAGTTTGCTCAGTTGGTCTTTGTATTTATCCGAGTTAGATGTTTTGATTGAAAAGTATTGGAGAAATCAGTATGTACAGCGGTATTGCAGATCGTTTGCTGATCTTTCGTAATGTTTATGCTATTTTCATTGCTGACGGCGAACAGCATAACATGGCTCGCAGATAGTTTTGTGTATTTGCAAAGCCAGGGATCGGATTGTTAGTAAGGGCCTGTATAGGTTGTATTCTTTTGCATCAAGCTCTGAGTGGTCAAATTCGGGCCAGTCACGATTTCTTTTAGGTTCAGCGTGTAACCTTTCAAATCAGCCAGGGCACAGCGGTACGACTGATGAAACGAAGAAACGTCTGACTAATTATTAGCACAAGTTAATTTTTAGCATCTTTAGCAATTTAAGTAATGTGCAGTACACAAATATATGTTTGGCGATGATTTTCAATGAAATCAAGTGTCATGTCAACACCTCTCTAGGTCTGGTGAGGAGGATGCATCCCCTGCATCCCCCATGTGTCCGCGCCTGTGACCACGGGCCGTAGATTGGTGACACCTGGACTAGGAGATCAGCAAACCCAACTCATCATGAAAGCAATACAGCAAATTTTTTAATCTCAATTCCCGATACCACCAAAGAAATTTCTGGTTAACAGGTTTGATTTCCGAAAAAACCTGCTGCCTCACTCTCACAGTAACTCATCTTGACTGCCGCAGCAGTCCCAGGGTCAGTTTCACAACAGTCACCAAAATGGACATTTATATATAAAACATAACCAGTTCTTCAAGACCTTCACCTCTTTTAAACGTTATTCACCAGACCACGGCTCTCCATTATGGGCTGCTTTTACGAAAAGTCCGATAACAACTGCTTTTGCCCAGCTCGGAAAACGAAAGTATTCGCCACGAATTTGCTCAGCAGTTGGACAAGCTACAGGAAACTGCAGCAGAAGTAAAGATCATGGAAACGGATAAATTGCAGCTAGAAAAAATTTTGGCCAGCGAACAAGAAGCCACGAGAAATCTGGAGAAAGAAAACTCGATGCTTCGCGCTACAGTCGAGGTATATTCGTTTTAACACCTTGTAAATCTCGAAAAATGGTTTTACGAAACAAACTTTAAGAAGCTTTTTTTCACAGCTCAGATATCTGTTAATTGGTGCAGGTTTTCCTTGTTAGTGCATTGCCCGGCTGTAATTTTTCGGGGTATGTGGAGTTCGTATCATAATTGTTTCTTTCGCGTTACAGGTGAAACTATATTTTTGCTCCTGCCGCAGTACCCACTGGGATTGTTGTAAGGAGGTTGTAGATATCTTTCGTTTGTTGATTTTTTTGTATTATAGGTTGAAATATTTTTTTTGCTGCAATATTTCAACCCATAGGTGTAGGAGCAAGCAAAATTTTGGGGGTGCGTCTTCACGCCCTGCACCCCCGCCTCCTTCACCATTGATTCAACCAGATAAGTTTTATTTTTTGAAACGCTTTCAACGTAGATCATGACGAAACAGAGAAAGCAGCTTGTCGAAAAGCACGCTGAGGTGACAAGTCGTGTCGCTGCTCTGTGCGAAGAGAACGACGTTCTGTCTACAAAGCTGACTTTCGCCACCAAAGAAAAACTTGCTGACGACGAGTTCGACAGAATGACTCACATACGAAGGGTGAGCATGGTATCTGTTGCTGAAAATCTATAGCTTTTGTCCCTATACCCCACGTATTAAGCATTTTACTGCAGTTGATTCCTGTGAAGGTCAATCAAGTGAGATCACAAGCTTGCCTAATGCATTCCATTGAAAGCAAATGCATTGCATATCCGGTGTTGCATGACCTTGTAGAACCGCCCAGGTATTTCAAAGGGGTTCGGTGAAACAACTTCATTGATCAGGTTCATCTGCAAACCCGCCTGTTGTACTGTAACTGCGGTTCATCCTTTTGCGACGCCAACACCCTGATATGAAACAGCTGAAGCCAACCCTTTGTGATTCAATATGTTAGAATACGATTTCTAAGCTGCGAAACGTGAAATTTCTTATTTTTTTTTAATTTTTTCATCGCCATATAATCAACTAGTGATCTTTGGTGTTATCGTATTTCCTCTTGCTGCATTCGTGTTATTTCGTGATTTGAGTCACAAAAATGCATGATTAAACCATACCATACCATGAAGATTATCTGGACTACACGTAGAAGCCTGAAGAATGATCTTGTAAAGTTCTAGCACAATTAATTAATTTCATCGTTTTTAGCATCAGCTGAGCATATGAAAAGAATTAAATTGGAGCAACGTTTTGCTTACGTTTTGAATTTAAAATGTTTTGCACTAATAGAGAGGAGGAAAAGCTTTAGACCAAGTATATGCAACTCATCTCCACCTATTCACTTAAACGGGTTTGTAAACCTCCTTTTGACGATTTTAGTCCAACTCCCAAACTTCATTGTAACTTGCACGCGTCTGTGGAATACAAGACTTCATAAAAACTGTGCAGCAATGTTTCACTGCAGCATTAAGAAGAATATGAACAATTCATCAAAATACATTCACTCCACATATAAGAAGAGCGTCACGTCCGCTCCAAGAAGCTAATGCATGAAGCAAAATGAATTGTCGTAAATACTATGAATGGCAACCTAAGTAGGCGACACCTTGTGAGCAAATTCTCTGTCCTGTCAGTTGCGGTTGAGAGAAAGCTGGCTGCTAAATATGACCTTTTAGAGACTTGGTTAAATTTTGCGAAAATGCAAGAGTTTTTATGAACGGAAACGCTTATTTTACTAAATGCAGAAANCAACGGGAGGAGTAAGTGCTCCTGGTGCCTCCCGCTGTTGCTACCACCTTGTCTAAGACTCGGCTTTGTCGCGCAGCTAACAGAGAAAATGCAAACCTCTCTGAGCACAGCTAAAGGGAAGCTGACGAAAGTTGGTGGCTTGCTCAACAGCGACACCTCCGCTGAGAACCGGTCAACGAGGAGGAGGCTGGCAACGTGAACGGAATTTGACGTCGAGGTTCACCTCCATGCGCTCTATTTTGCGATGGTGCATGCTCATTTGAAGAGACAGTAAATGAGACAAGGATTAATGAGGACATTACAGAGTATCTTAAGCGATTGCTGGTCGCACTTTGCGCGGTAAATTTGCCTCATGCGGTTTGAATAGAACTTACTTGCAGTCGCAGGCGCACGGCAAAGCTTTTCCAGGGGACAACCGGCTGCTCTGAAAATGTCACCGCTCCTTCTGTTTGTGACGTCGGTTTTTCATGCAGGACGCATATCTATTGTCTAAACTTTGCATGAATTTTAAGTAAGTTTTCTCTAAAAGCGTAGTGAAGAACAAAATAACGGCCAAATGTTTTTTTCTGTAACTACATAACAACAACGTTGACGGTTCAACATTATGAAAGTTCCACACTGTTTTTTCTTGAGCCTGAAAAACGCATTTTTTTAGCTTGAAAACTCAGAAAAACTGCCCTGATTTATTTGATTTTCACAAATTTTGCAGCGCTTGGGGTTGGCGTTTGCCTTCGGGACTCCTGTTTCGTACGCCTATGTTTGTAGCAGAATGGAATGCTATTTTAGCATGGAAACCATTGGCATTCCGAACCTGTATTAAGCTGTGAATGAAATACTTTGAGTTTCGGGACTTATTTGCTATTGAGTGCAGCTCTTTATTAAAGAAACGCCGATGATATCTTTCAAAAAACTTCTAAGGGTTTTGTTTCCATCGAGAATTGCTCACCACAGTCAACAGGTATTAAAAACCTAACAACTTTTCCTGTCAGATGTTCTGAAGAAAAACGACTTAGGAAAGTTAGTACTGGTCTATTTTGAAACCGCAGAATCTTTTGAGACAAGCACATTTTGAAACCGCAAGATATTTGCATGTTCTACGACGGCATGACCCAAGAAAGTTTGGGGTAATTTACGTCTGGATTGTGGTTTACGGTTTTTTAAAAGCACAGCAACGACACAAGTGAAGCTTTGCCTAAATTTTGTCGACCGTTGGGATGCAGATGTTCGAAACATTTTCTGCTTCTTTAAACCGGTGTACAAATCGATGCATCGGCAAAACGATATATACTGTATATATATATATATAACGATATATACAAAACGATATATACTGTAGGTTTGCTTAGAAAAGTTGCCAATCAAGCATTTGCACCCGTGAGTTTGTCATGAAGAAAAGCATCCCTCAGTTTCTACAACTCGATTGTTTCTGACATATCAGTCGCTCTAATTTCAGGATAGCGGTCAGACTGGCCTTCATGAAATGCAGTGAATTTAGCTTTACAACTTTGATCCAAAATTTTTTTTCATAAATTTTCCTGTTTTGAACAATAAAGGAATCACGGTCAGCTCTCGCGCGTGGAAAATACCGGCCAACGGCAATGTAGGGAAAATTAAAAACGCTCAGTTCCAGTTATGCTGAGGTTTTAGATTTACTTCTTTGTTGACGAATTGAAAGCTTTCAAATCATTTATATCTTTTATTGCACAAAACGCTGCTGTGAAACATGTGAAAAATACCTCTTTTTTTGCAAATCGTGATTTTATTTAGAGTCTTGTGACCTTTCATTAACAAACAGCAGCCAGATCTATTCGTACGAAGTGGGTTTGGGGCGATTGGTGAGTAGGCATCCTTCATGCGAGGAACGTTTGGACGAAAATTAGTTTGAGTAGGTTTATGTGCAGTAACCAAGCGAAATTAAGCATCGACATAAATATTTTATTTGCGGAGATTTCAACATCACTCGCAACGCCTCCAGTCGTTTCACTGTCGTGACGACCTCGTACGCTGAATTCCGGACAAACACCAGTGTTGCAAAAACGTTGTTTACGAAACGCTGGGTATTATTTAGGAAGAACGCCAAGTCCAGATTGAAATGCTCAAAATACTAGATGCGCGAGACAGTCTGAATAGTAGTTTGAGTAGTTGCAGTTTTTTCTTTTTATCTGCATTTGTTGTCAACTATTAAAAAACTTTAAGTGGTCGTGTATAGTAAGAAAACAGCGGTGCGTGTCTTTCAAGTTTTTTAACACGTTTACGCTTACAAATGACTTTCATACCTCGGCTTGTTGTGGAAACGTCTGATTAACGCAGGCAAACTCGGCGTAACATTTGTTGTTAAAATCCCTGAAAATGTGCAAATGTTTTTGGAAACCCAGAGACGGTTTCAGCCAAAACAAGCTGAAAAAGTCACGGGATCCATTCAATACCGGCACCCGGGTTAACAAGCAGCTAAACAGTTCACAGCATTAAACAACTGGCAGCGCATGAGAATTGGCAGTCAGGTCGTGGTGGTGAGTTGCTGAATGGGATAAAAAAGGTTGGTAGAGACGTTGCATCCTGAACTGCCCAAAAGCTGTAATGCCTCAACCACACCTCTATATGATACTATATCTTATCTTCACCTTCAAGCATTGAACAAGTCTTCGATTTCGACTGTTAATTTAATCTTTTCCAGGGATTTCATTTCGACTGTTTTTATCGAATAGGAATTCGTTTTGATAAAGTAGACAGCATTCGTCTTGGAGTACGAGCCCTACTTTTTGCTTTTCTAAAAAACAACTGTCAAGCAACAAGCTCCTCACTGCCCAATTCCGCGATGGGTGGTGCAATTGTTTTCTGTGTGGGTGTGCAGATCACACTCAAATCTATTTATCATCTGTTCAAATTGTGACTGTGCTCAAAGTGGAGTGTTTGCTCTGAATGAAACCGTGTAGTGGTCTGTGGCAAACTGAGACTTGGGGATCATCTTTTGTTAATCATAAAATAGTGAATGCGCTGTAAATTTGGTTTGGATTAATGCAGTGGGTGCTGATTACAACGCCTAGTCAAGTTCAGTGTTTTTACATATGTGGTTTACGTGCTTCCTTTCCTGTTATTTACTTGTCAATAAACAAAAAACGCTTTTCGAGTTGGTGTTGCAGCGGTTGGCATTGCATTTCGAATGCGATACGACGTATTGTCTATTACACAGTTTTGCTCTTTCAAATCAAGTCAATAACTTTTGCTATCGCCAGGCTACCATATCGACAGACGAAAAAAGATAAAAATACTGCAAAATCATGCAGTCAGTGAGTTCTTGCAAAAACTTGTATTCACCAAAATTAAAAGAGATTCTGAATTGATGCTACGTACGTTAAACACAGAATGTCTGTATATCTTGCCATGCCAGGCATGTAACGAGATTAGATGGCGCCCGGGGCATGAAGCAAGTTTGGCGGTCCCACGTTGGCAACAGGTCTTTCAGAAACAAATGTGCTATATTGAAGAAAGTATTTGTGACATTATTGGGACTTTTTGGCGCCCCTCGCAGTCATTAGAGTCCCCCGCATAGTGATTCGGCGCCCGGGGAATTATCCCCCTTGCCCCCCTCGTTACGCCCTTGTGCCATCCACACAATATTTCAAAGGAAAACGCTGCTAGTTTTGGTCCAGTCGTTGTACCTTCCCTGTTATCAGCAGTGATGTAAACGGGCGTCATTGAGAAGCGCAAAACCGGCACAAGCCCGACATTTGTTTTTGAAGCCCGATTTAGGCCCGAAAGCCAATTTTACCGAGTGGGTCAAGATATGCGCAACTGCGAGTGTCAAGATATGGGCAACTTAAAACGAGTCAAAAATAGTGTAAATGATTGATTTTCTCGTCGCAACTCCAGCGCGTGCTAAGTTCCTCATGGCTGTCACCTTCTCAAAATGAGTGTGATAATAATCCGAACAGAGAACAAAATAAGGCAGCTGCATATGTTTGCAATTCCAGATATAGCTGAAGAAAAATCGTAATCACTTCACTCACATAAGTAACCGCGGTGAGCACGGTGACAACAAATGTATGTCACGATCGAAAAAATCGTTGCTCTGAATATAATTTTTAAAAATTTGTATGCAGCCCCGAAATCGGCCCGAAACATTTTGACGAACTTAAACCCGGCCCGACCCAAAAAGCACGGCCCGATTTGGATCTGTGGTTCTCAGCAAGAATCTCTTTAGCAAATAACACTTTACACGTGATCGAAAAAACAGAATGTTTCGACGTCAGCTTTTCTTAAGTTTGATGATGATTAAATTGCTGATCGCGATACCACGCCCAAGGCACAAGAAAAAGACACTTGGCATTGTGCTAGAAATCCATGCAAACGCTCTGCGAATATTTCCCAGCTAAATTTCCTGTATGGATGTTATGAAGATGGTTTATAATTTGTCATTCGTGTCAGCAGCCTAGATTGAAAACAAAGCACTATTCTGACTGGAAAACAGAACCTCGGCTTTGAGAAACAGTTTTCTGAGCAAGTTTCTTATTTAGTCTCAAGACGTCAACTCCGTTCAACTTGTTGCAGCATGGCAACAAAGTAGAGAATTTTCTCCGATACCCCCACATATGGTCAAGATTCCCAAGGACGTTTTGGTCCTGCAAACGGTAGAGGAGTACATGGCAATGCAAAATTTAATTTTTTGTGATTAATTTGAAGGTTTGGGACGTCATTTGCTATAACGTAACTTTGATAGCCCTGCAGTTCTTCTTTGCTGCCTTTGGTGACGAACCCAGGTCACTGATTGTTTTGTAGATCTTGCAGGCTTTGACTAAAAGACCTGCGTTAAACACTCTGTTACTCGACTGGTTGAAGGTTGGTTGTTTTGCTGCCGGATCGTCCATTATAATTACTGCTCAACGATTGGCTGAGTCTTATATACCGCTCATCGCACATTGGCCAGGGCTTGGTCACAGTCGACTTGCCAGTCGACGATTGGCCATCAGCTAGCACGTAATTTTCCTCAGACGCCGAGGATTTGACACTGGGATTTCGGGAACGCTCAAGTAAGGCTAGATAAGGGTCTTTTTGAGTCACAAAAGGGGATATTTCAAACTGCGCGCTACCAGAGTCTCTTGGGCCCGGGATCGTGGTACTCGCTTTTTGGACATTCTCCATCACGTCGGGCTTCCGCCTTGCGGCAGGGATGACGGTCGCCCGACGCTTTTCAATCTTCTGCGACGCAAACGGATTTTCTTTTGCTATCGTCACGTCCACGTTACGTAGCAAGTCACGCATGACAGCAGTTTTGCGCTTTTGCTTTTCGAGAAACAGTTTTCGCTGCCATTGGCATTGCAAGATGAAGTTGAAACGCTGCTTTGACATGTCGTAGAGTCTTGAGTCAAGCATCTTCTGCTCCGTAATGTTTTTCGAAGGTTGCGAGGAAACTCGTGAAGCTTTTGCTGTCAAAATAATGAATCGCAAGTGTGTTGTTTAAAGTTATGAACAAACCTAAAAAAATCAGCATTTTTTTCAAATCTTTTATACCTTGCTATCGTGAAAACGCTTAACCCCTCCAGGACCGGGAGTTCAAAAAAATTTAGCTTTTGAGACAACTTCGTTTATATTGCGCCGATCGATAGCGCTAGAGAGTCAATGAAAACATCATAAGGCGAGGATTTGCGTGTGCTTTCTTTTAAAAAAATCAGGTAAATTGGCATTTGAAATTTTTTCACAGGTTGCAATGACATCACAGGGGCGTCCTGTTAACGTCATACTGCCACTTCCAATGCAAAGGTACCTGTTTTTTAATTAGAAAGTACACAAAATTTTGCGTTTTTTGATGCCTTCATTGACTGGCGATTTATGATTTGAATTTGCCTCGAGCCTCTACAGTGGCTTTCGCGGTCCTTAAGAAACTTATACTTTTTATCTTTTCAGCAAAAAATGACAAAGTTAGGTAAGTTATCTTAAAAATTATTCGCATATTATGGCAACGTTTCCAGTAAGCATTACTGCAAAATATATAAATTCAGCCTTAAGTTTAGTACATATTGTATTAATATTGCTTTTCAGCTACTTTTTAGTGACACTTCTAAGAGTTTTGAGAGCAATGAAAAGAGGTAATTCACTTGTTTCATTATTATAACCCGAAATTCCGAAGCGTTTATTTTTCAATATACCGCAAAACATTGCACATACGCATTTACCAGCATTGTTTTACCAATACATTTTTCACTGATAAAACTTTACTTAGATTTATGCTTACAGCTGACACATAATTCCGAAGAGCTTTGTTTAGGATTTATCAGCTACTTCGCCTAAAGCAGGTTTTTACCTTTCGCAGTTTCAGCTCTAGTTTCTGCGATCCACCCTTCTATTTCAGCAACAGCTTCTTGCCTTCTACTCTTTATGAATCGATTTCCAGAAGCGCTGATTGTGTTCTTGCTCATCTTTGCCAAGTGAACAAAATGCGATTGACATGAAACACTTAAAAACCACTAAAACAATGACAATTTTTCTGATTCAAGAAACTATTTTTGATAACGACTTCATGTTTGACGTTCGTCACGTGTCGGTAGAAGTAGGAAAACATTCCCGATGGGAACAAGTGCGAAAAGCCGCGAAGAAAGGCGAAAGCACAGAAGTCAGGAATAAAAACACCAGCGCTGAAGCTAGGGGAGCATTCCTTTAGCCTAAGTAGACGGCGCTGTGATTGGTACTTTAACTAGTTCGAATGTAAATCTTCCGATCGAGGCCCCAGTTTTTCTGAAGAAACGTGGCTGCTACACATATCAAAATAAACTAATACGTTTTTGGTATTTTCAAACACAAACAAACAAATTTGTTGAAAAGGTATTAACAGCGTATGACCAGCATTTGAAAAATGATCATTAACAAAAACTCATGATCTGTTTTTTAACCTTTTCACCAGTTACTACAAACGCAGACTTAAACTTCAACTCGTGATATCCGTAACTTAAAAGATCTGAATAACTTCTAATTTTGACGCAGCATTAGTTAATATAAATATATAACGACCGTGTATGTGCTTCAATCTTTAGATTCAAAATATGCGTTTTTAACGTCTCATAACTTTTCTTGCTTTTAGCATGTGCTTAACAAAATACTTTGAGTTTTCTCTTGTGTCAAGGGAAGATAATGTTGCGAAAAAGCTACTGTAATTTGCTATGCTCAGTAACATTTTACAGGGTGAATGTACCCTTCCATTACACTTTCTTATGTTTCAATTTTGTTTTATAAAAGGTATCAAAAATGACCTCTTGTTGGAATATACCTTCTATTCAAAACAAAACTTGGAGCAATTGAGTTATTTCTAAGTATCTTCAGCAAATAGTTTCTTAAATTGTGAATAACAAAATAATAAAGTTTATGTAAATAAAAAGCTTGCACGACAATTTGAAGTGCGTGATTCAATACCCCTTTTCGTACTATTTGGAAACTTTTAAATCTCCTGGACTAAATATATACAAACTTTGCTCTGTTTTTAAGCCTGCATGCATCAGAGAAATGTTTGCGCCTTCCTTATTTCCTTGGATTTTTCTAAATTTGAGTTAGCTCAACAACTGTTGCCTTTGCTCAATAGGATCCCACTGTCATATTACAACTTACGGAAAGTGTCTTGTTTTTCTTGTTTGGCTAGTTCTTTCTATGAGGACATTGCGTAGGGGTGGGTTGCCATTTTGCTCTGCTACAATAACTGTGGTTTCGTAACGATTCAGTGACTTGATCAACAAACTAAATAGAGAAATTAACTTACGCCATATGCGTGGTAATGGGTAGATGGATATTGAACGAAGTTTGTCTGTTCTTAAAGTAGATAAATAGGAGTGAAACTTACAAGAAGAACAAACGATTTTCTATCAGTTGGTGTCGGTTCCTATTTTAAGACTAAACGAGATTAACAACCTTTAGAATAATATCCAGCTGCATGACACTGCCCAGAAGTCGATCTTAAATACACTTTTTATTTTCGAAGAAAAAACTTTGTCATGTAGACTTTGTGCCAAATGTTACCACATTTTTCAACAACAATAGAGCCTATAGTCCCTTGATCATATTTAACAGGTGAATTGATTGATATCAGCCCTAAAGTTTGAACAGAACGTACCGAATAGTCCGCTGTGCGAACAGAAAATTTAACAGTGTCTTATAGGCTACCCTTATTGTATACAGCACGCATGATGGACGGAGATTGAGGGCTTGTTTTGCTCTTTGAATCATTTCCATAAACATGCGTTTTCTTCAGTCCACATAACGAGAAGCACCCAGGCACACAAAGGCGAAATAATCTTGCATGGAAGCGAGAGAAGTAACGTTTGATGAACTACATTGATAACGACCTTGTCTTGTAGTCAGTTATAAATAATATTGGCCACCTTTGCGAGAACTGCCGTTCACAAACTTTGTTTTGGAGAAGCCTTTTTACAACTTTTGAATGGCTCAATGAGCTCGACTTGCTGCAGACAATCTTCTAGATCTTGCACCTTGAAAATCAGACAGCTGAAATCTATTAGAAGAAAACCGAGCTTGGCTTTTTAAAAACAACCGGGCATTTGCTGCCTGCGTATTTCAACTGTATATCTACTGTCCCTTTTCAGCAGCACATCACACAAGGCACCAGACTTTCCTCTTCGTTCGTTGCTTTACCTGCTAGGTCTAATGCAACAATTGAAGAGTTTATTCAACTGTACCGGTCCACGCATCAGACCCACTCGGACCAGGCAGTGTGTACAAGAGCAACACTGGCCTATTGATTACACAAGCATTTAAACGCCGAGAAGCTTGGGAGACGAGGCACACGATAATGGAAACAAATCGTGTAATGTGTCCTATCTGTTGTCGGTATCAGTTACACAACGATGTTCTGGAGCGGGGCGAGCTATTCAAGTGCCCCGACAGGCCAGCAATGCCGGAGTGCGCTGTTTTGATTACACCGGGGTAAGCGAGCTCATTGTTTTGCCACCACACAACTCCGATATTCGGTCAAAAGAGCACAATCTCCAAGTAATTTACGCGTAAATAATGTTGCAACAAGGGTCATATTTGCCGCTTCTCGACGTTCGGTTTGATACTTTAGCCTGGTTAGTGAATAATTAGGATTTCGGACAGCTGTCAGTTTCTGGATATGCTTGGCAACTCCAGACTAAGAAACGTTCTTTAAAATGAATTTCTTTTATATTTCTGTGCTTCAGGCCAAAAGAACTTCACGGCTCGTTTGAGCAAAGAACTTAGTGGTTGCAAATTCCATGGATAATGTACTTTAAGAAAATTTGCGTAGCGATTAACTGCTGACGTGTACCTTATTTCAGTTGGAATTTCTAAGCAACAGGTCTGTTCTTAACACGGCCTGTTCTGCCGTTTTTCATGATTTCATTTTTGGCACTTTCAAAGCAAACATCGTGAAGAAAGCAAACGTAAATCCAAGAGTTGTCTTTGCTTCTTCCTTTTGTTAGGCCATTGTATTCATTGTTTATCAGAAATCTGGATTCTAAGTTTTGTGCGTTTTTTCAATTGTGTTCTTCTTTGTTGTTACATGCTTGCTTGATGCGTAACTGCCAATGTAAACCCAAACATCAACTTGCATTTAATCAAATGCCTCCGAAATAATGTAAACAAGAGAAAGAAAAGATGAAAGAGAAGATGTTTACAATCCAGGGAAAAGAAAACCAAGAAAGGACAATGCTGTTGCGAAAAAGCTCCCCAGATAAACATTTTTTCTGCATATTCATTTGCTCAAAATGTTTTGTTGGCATACTAGAAAAACACATAGTTGGTGACAGCACTATCAAATTAGCTATGAAGCGTTTGATATGCAGACGCTTCACGCTTTTATTCTTCCGTTTTCTCGTTTTGTCTCCTGTGACTCTTGCGCTTATGCCCCTTGTCTAGTTCAGCTAAGCAAAAAAAGGAATACTACGGATAACTTTTCTTTTTCAAAATAGTTGGTTTACGTAGCACTTAAAATGTGTTGCAGTCGTTCCATTTTCTTTATTCTGGGATGTGGTCAAAGATTCAGAGCAGTGTTACCACGTTAAAATTCGTTGTTTTGTTGCAAAATGCTTCCACACTTTCAGTCTTTCAATCCAAACATAGTGTTCAGAAAGTTGCAACGGCACTTTGATTTATTGGTCAGTATTTGGAGCCCTCTACGGATTCGCGAAGTCTACTAGTTTCAATTGAAATTTTTTTTTTTCAGTTTTGGGTTTGGGATTCTCTGTGGGTGACGTCACAACAGGTGTATGTTTCCGCCTTTTTGGCCAAGTATACCGTGTCCTGGGCGCCAACCCAACGGGCTGTTTTTTTGATTCATGTTTTTTTGGAAACTATGCTAATATCCTCGTCTTTAGAGCCCTTGATTGGTTTTGTCGCATATCTAGAGCCAAAATTATGGAACAAAAACTCAATTTTGGACCAAAATTAAAACGTCACACAAAAGATATGATTTATCCTCTCAGGGAAAATTTGGCCAGCCATAACTCGGCAGCAGATTGAGCTAGAGAGCTGTTCAAAGCTGTTCGAAATGACGCGTGATGTCATGTAGTTTAGAATGAAAAAAATTTAAGTTTTGGGTTTGGGGTTTTTGGTCGATGACGTCGAGAGTGGGGTATGTTTTGCGATTTGTTTTATGACGCCATCGGCCGATCCAATGAACCAATTTCGTGCTCAAAGTTTTATTGGATTCTAGGCTATAATACGAGTCGTTAGCAGTGCATCAACATATTGGAATGTCGCAAGATTTAAATGCAAATCCAAGTACATGTTCATCTCTGGTCATTTTCATGTATTGGACATGTGAAAGACAAGGAAGTATATTTCTTATGTTGCGATCGGAAAGCTCGAGCAGCACGTGCGCAAAGCTTTACAATGTGGCAGCAAGCAACAATAGAGATCTCACGTTGTGCTCATTTTATTTTTGCTTGTTCGCATCACATATACATGGGTGTTTTGTACTTCACCCCATGGCCGTCGCCCGCGGGGGGGCAGTGGTGCCCGGCCCCCCATTTAAACTCTGTGCCCCTCCATTTCATGTTTGGCCCGCCGAACTACCACGAAGCTGTAGAATTGCTATGGGCAGTTGTAGATAGTCAATAAGCACTAGCTTGTTGAATGACTCTAGTTTGCGACACTGCGTTCGTTTCTCAAGTAAACAAAAGCGCAAAATTCCACTGTTTTAGTCGCCGGAATTGCTAGCATATGGGTCTTGAATGCTTTATGTAAACAAAATTTTCGCTCGTGGTGAACCAGACCGCGTCTTGTTTTTATGTCATGACGGACAGTAAAGTTGTACGAAACACAGAGTACTGGGAATTAGTTTTTGAGTAGTCACACGTAGGTTGTGTACACTCAGGGCAGGATTTACCAATAGGCTATATAGGCCTAGGGCCTCGTGATCCAAGGGGCTCTCCAGCAAACTGTGGTATGCATTGAGTCAATTTTTGTATGATCAGTTCGATAAATAAATATTCGTCAACAATTTATGTTTTTAATTTGCCAGGGTCTTCCAACGAGTTTTCATGAGTCTCAATATGACCGTTGGTCAAGCCGCATACCGATTGTAGTGTCGCCATACTCAAAGCACTATGACTATAGGCAAATGTACCCCTGGGGGCAGGTTACATGTAACCCAGGTTGGGAACCTCTGTTTTAGAGCGTCAGTATCATCATTTTCGGCCTAGCGTTTTCTATTTTCCTTAGTAACGGTGGGACATGGTACCTTACAATTGTATTAACCCAGGGCAATCGCATCAGCTAAATCCGGCTCTGGGTATACTGAAGTATTTAAGTGTAACAGACAACAGTAACAGAGCTATGTTGATTCCAGAAATGAGTCAAAAGCATTCTTGACGAAGTTTGTCCTACAAGAAGAGGTTCATAGGATGACATTCTTTCTGCTTTTGTGCTGCTATTGCCGCGTTGTATCGCCTACTTGCATTATTTCTGCTGTATAGGGAACCGCCTGATATGCTGTAGCTCGTTCTACATGAAAGAGAAGGCGAGGGTCAAAGGTGAAAAGCGAGGACAATCTACAAGGTGATAGCAGTTTTAACGGTTTGCAAAATATGCTATTTCTTGTCTCTTCCCTTGCCCAAGTTGCAAAACTTCAAATGACGGTGCTCAGCAAGTTCGGCGTTCATATCTGTATAACTTCCTGTGTCGAGTTAAATGTGAATAAAGTTTACATATAGCAAGCGACTTTTTCGTGGCGGTTGCTGCATACATCCAACTTTGTTTTAAAAAATGTGCCTTCTTATGATTTGTAGCCCCCCTGCTGCGACATCCTGGCGACGACCCTGCTTCACGCATATCCCGTTCGTGGTGAATCGCACATTCAACACAACGCTAACCGAGAGGTTGCAACACTTGCAGCAAGGATGGACTAGACTTGTTGAAATGACCAGTGGCATATGGTGGTCATTGTTATTGGGTCTCACAGATGATCACATGGTGTTTTTTCGCTATCCGATTCTATCCTCTTTTTGAAATATGATATCCGTATCCGATCCGAATCCTGTTTTGGTTGAAATCATACTATCCGTATCCGAAAACTATCCAAAAGTGTATTCTGATGCACAATATACATTTTTGTGTTGTGTCGATTTTGCCTTGCCTCGTGAGGCAAAACAACTTCTGGAATTATTTTACCTTTAGCTAAACACATTCGGCTAAAGTAGTCACATGACAAGTTTGGAACGCATGTCGTGCTGAGTTGACCGTGACATCTGCAACAGCTCAGTCCCACATGCATGGACAAGTGTTGTCATGGTTTCAGAGCTGGCAAGATGTTAGTGGCTCCTTTTTTGCATTACATGAACTTTAGGCTAAGCCCTAAGTTTAAGCCCTGAACTCCTAAACCTAAAACCTGACCCTAAACCTTGACCATAAGCCCTGACTCTAACCCTAACCATACACTTTTAAATCCCAACCAGTTGCCTATTTGCATATCCTACTTGTTTCGTGACCACTTCAACCAATTATGTTCAACTGAAGGCAAAACAGTCCCAGCACAGTCTTTTCCTCATGAAGCACAATAGACACTACCTAAATGAATTGTGCCACTTTGAGCCCTGTCATGCCTATGAAAAGCAAGCTTGACATACCTTGGAAGCTTGACATATCGAATAACCTAAAGTACTTTCAGAGTCAATTGCATCAAAAAGCAAGTTGAAGTTGTGTCACACCAAGCTTTTTATTAGTCATTTGTTTAGTGACAAATAGTGTCATTTTAATACCATCGATTTCACATTCATAATTTCATTTATTAATCCTACCCATTGTTGCACTTATAACCATATCTAACTAGCTAACTAGCAGTACTGGTCTACAAACCAAAACAGCGTTTAAAACAACAAACTGAACTATCTCTCAAATTTTGAAATGACTCATCAAAATTCAGTCTAACAAGTCAATGTCACAAAACAACAACTTTGCGTATTGTGTTCAAGACGAAAAAAGCTATCTGGCCTGGTATTGTCCAACAACCAGTCAATGCAGGCTCACGTAAGCTAGGCGTGATGGCAAAAGAACCTAGTGTAGACTACAGGCAACAGTTAGCCTACTCTCGTTAACCCTAGTCCAGGTACGTAACAAACAATTGCTGTAATGTATGCTGAAAGAGCCCTATCTTGCTACACCAGCAACAGATTCATGCTGACAAACTTAGCGTGTTCAATTAGTAGGCAAGGAACAACACAGTGGTACTAAGATTACACCATAGACAGACTCAGAGTCATGGCACAGAAGACTGAAAAGATGCTTCCATATGCAACTTTCTTCAAGAGTCTGAATCCTCGAAAAATCGAGAAAAGCGTTGCGGATATCCTTATCCGTATCCGGTTCGAAAGCAGCCTTTGGATATCCGTATCCGGTTGCAAACTCACTATCCTACCGGATATCCAACCGGCAAAACGGATAGTGATCATCTCTGTTGGGTGTGCGCTGTTTGTGACGTCACACTGCGACGTCAAATTCATATTTCAAATCCAACGATTTGGCGAAGTTTTTTGACACAATGCATATCATTATACACGCGCTTTATTCATTGTTGTATAACTGAACATGTCATTGTATTGACTTGAAACTATCAGCGCTCCAACTTAAAATGCAGGGCAAAATACACTCAACGCTACGACGAACCAATCATAACTGCAAAAATAACAAACTGCACGTTAAAGCCAAGGACTAAAACACACTCAGTCCCACAACAACGCAGTTCACAACTGCAAAAACAGTCTGCGCGAATGTCTCTTTAAATACGAGCAGTCCAGCGCAGAAGGTGTGTACCTGGAATAGCGCAAACCCTGGGTTGCCACTTGCCAGATCAGAAAAACAAGAGAGAAAAATACACTCAGCCCTACAACTGCGCAGGTCACAACTGCAAAAGGAGTTTGCGCAAATGTCTTTTCCAATACGAGAGCAGTCGAGTACAGATTAAGGTGGGCACCTGGAATGGCGCACACCTTCGAGCTGGAAAGTACATAGCCTAAATAATTATCTTTCTAGATTTTTTGTGCTTTTCACTTGATGGCACGATCTGGAAAATGTCAAGTCATGTTCAGTTTCACACGGTGTGCGCCGCACACCTCGCAAACCCGGAGTGTACGCCCCTGGAAATGACTGTGAGAGTGAAAGCGACAAGTAAAATACAAAGTGCATTCCTAAAAAACTTAAGTATAAATAACCTGCAATAAAACTTGCTAAAACAACATTGGGCACCATTTTCTAACTTATCGAGCCCCATGTTATATTTGAAATTTCAGTTGGCTCAACATTGACACGAGCTTGCAAACCAATGACTCGAAGTGACTCGACAGTTCTTGTGGCTCGACTCTGATTCGATTCGACCAAGTCATGACTCGACTCTGACTTGACTCGAAAAATGTTTAGATGACTCTGACTCGACTCTGATGCGAAGGGCCTATGACTCTGACTCGACAAAAATGAATCGGGCACATCACCGTGAAAAACCCGAGCCAGAGTGGATCTGGAGTCATTTCTTAACATTTTTTGAACAGCTTAAAGTAGTGGTTCTCAAACTTTTGTGCACGTTGACCCTCAATTAAAGTATACAATTTTCTGCCAGACCCCGTGGCCCAGACCAACAGTTACTAATACAAGGAAAGTATGTGTGAAAATATATTTGAGTGCTTTTTACTTGAAATGCTTGATAAAATAGTACACAATCTGAAAATATGCTTAGAACGTAGGGCCATTCAGTGACCACATTCGACCACGTAACTATTTATCGACACCTTGTATGGTCCAATTAAACCCTGGGGGTCGACATCGACCACTTTGAGAACAGGGATGAGCGGAGTCACCTTTTTCAGACTCCGACTACGCTCCTGCTCCACGCTTTAAGACCCCTGCTCCGAAAAATTTTGAAACATCAACTCCTACTCCTGCTAACACCAGGGCTGTAGAGTCGGAAGTCCCGTCATCCGACTCCGACTCCGACTCCGGGCCGACTCCGACCTTCAGCTGTATTAGTTACTTAAAGTGATAATTCTTTTCAGATGAATTCATAAACCTTACTTGCACTTTCCAGGAATACGGAAACTTGTT
>JGI24158J21664_10003435_pt1 | contig 19855 bp, 22 predicted proteins | sample Ectturendosymbi3_FD_21664 | JGI IMG/M metagenome (IMG submission 21664) | reverse complement strand
TCCCGAGACAAAATTTGTCCAAAACACATGTTGAACGTTAAAGTCGGCAACGTTCCTGGTACAGATGACTGTTGCCCGGAATATACTTGCGAGTGTGAAACGGATGAAGTTTTGGAAAAAATTTGTCCACAATGGGACAACTACACATGTCCACATGGATACGAACGCCATCAGGTGTGTTGGCAATTATTTTTGAATCGCCGATTTGCTTTTTTTAAGCGTTTGACCCCAGCCAATTCTTGCTTGCGCCTATGGCCTGCCTACTATACAAATCAGTGTACAACTTACCTTATTAGTTATTCAAAGCTTGCAGTTTTTCAGCAATATCTTTCCGAACATTTGAGTTACAGTTGCGCTTTGTTTGTGGTAGGCGATATAAATTTTACTGTTTTGTTGCTGAAACCTTTTAACCTGTGTAGTTACAAATGTACGACACAGCCCTTTCATTTTTTAGTCTTATGTTTTTTTCAAAAGGAATTGAAACTGCTGTACAATTATTTTCAGCGCTGGGCAAAATGCGCCGATTTCAACAAGATATATTGTTTTATATTTCACAAATGATTTTTGTTGCCCTTGACTTCTAGTTATATTAGATTCTTGTGTTGTTCCCGCGACCCTGAACGTGTGATGATCGTATAGAAGCATATCTTATTTTTGGGATTTTACAGGTTAAAGAACACAACAATGTTACAAGTCCTTGCTGCCCTCACTACGAGTGCCACTGTTTGTCGAACGAGAAACTGGCGCAAGTGTGTCAGGAATGGAATTTTACCTGCTCGGCCGGATATAAACGAGTCAAAACAAACAGCGACTGTTGTCCAGAATACAAATGCGTTTGTGACATGTGTGTTTCTGAAGGAGGTGTTTTTCCTGTAAGTTTTTATTTGTTATTGGATTTATCCATAAATTCAAACAGATTTGTCGGAAAACTTTATCAGGAAAAAAAATATTTTAATTTACAAATCTGCTCTTTTCAAGTTTGAATGCTTTCCATAAGGAGTTGGAAAGTTGTTGAATCAAATATGTTCAGTGCTAGAAAGCANTGGCAGATGCAAAGGGGCAATTTGGTACAAATGCCATCCCAAACGACCACTTCTCTTGAAGTAACACCTTTTGTCAAAATGTCCCCTACTANATTAGGTTTTGTCAGAGAATCACGTGTGGTATATCCTATAAAAATATCAAACAGCTAAGGAGCACTTAGGTGCAAAATAAGGAGATTTATATAATTATCGCAAATGCAAAGACGTTGGTTGTTGGGTTTCTACAGTTTTAAGAATTTCTCAGTGGTTTCTTGAAATGACGCAAAAATGCTTTGCGGTGCCTTGTTATTCGGTGCATGCTCAATACTTTAGTACTGACTAAGGAACTTGTTATTTATAGACAAGTTTGGTATCAGGTGTGCTAAACAGCTTTGCCTCGCCTAGCGGAATCGTGTTATTTCACGTAATTTGCTAAAACTTTGCAAAATTACCGATATATTCTCAACAAACAAATGCATTCTTTCTGGTGATGATTACTTTTATTTCGTTTATTTGCCGACGTCTCGCACATTTTATTCAAAACGTCTTCCTCAGAATAATCATTTTGGCTACATCACATGCAATCTCCCAATAATGGACAATGTGACTTACAACGAAAACAGGACAAAAAGTCGACATGTAAAGCAAATGGGTGATGGTTGACTACATTAACGTGGGCAAACTATTTGGCTCACTCATAAAAAGTGCTAAAAATTTATTCAAAATCAGGGTTTTTCAACCTTTATAAGCATGTGACCCAATAAACAAGCAGAAGGTTCTTGGCCCACCAGTTGTAAAACTGCACCAATGCGACAACTGCTGCACATGCACAGAGAAGAAATAAAAACAACTTTAACCCAACATGCGCTACAATCAGTAAGAAGGTTGAGACTGTTTGGTGTTAGAAAACAAAGATATTCGAGATTCAGTGTATGATAATGCACAGACCTGGTAACATTCCACATTAAACCTGTTTCTAGGTTTCTTTTTAATGGCAACAAGAGCCGCCTGTCTGCCTAAAAATGCCTTCAGTTTCAGTAGCTGTGTATTGTGCACAACGCGGTAGGCTACATGGAAATTCCATGTTGCAATAATTCATAACACATGATGTCAAAAAAGAGCATGTGATGATGTTTGCAGCTCAAGAGCTATCTGCGTTTCGAACAAAAGGTCAACGCTCCAAACGTACTCAATTTCAATAATACCAGGTCTTAACTCGTCAAATTCTTCCGTGGCCTACAGGTTGAGAAACCTTGCTCTAAATGATTTATTGCTCAAAACGCAAAACATAACTGAATTTCGCATTTAATAAAATATATGGCATTCTTTATTTGAATTTCGCATTTAATAATGTATATGGCCTTCTTTATGTCTTTCGACCTCAGTCGATTTTTAATTATACCCAATACATTTTCCATGGGGTTCAAGTCTACTGCATTACCTGGATTTTCTAAAGCCTTTAATTCAACCTTCATGGAACACTTTTTGCACTTTTTTAGCAGAATTGGGAAGGGCCTAACCATGTTGGAAGATGTTGCACATACAGTTTGCATCTCTCTCAGAACCTTGTGATTGACTACATCGACGTATTTGTCGGCATTCATCACTCCCAAGCAGTGATAAAGTGATCCCTCAATACTGAAGCTAAAAAAAACAAAATATTTTCTACTGAGGGTCCTTGATCATTCCTCTTTGCATTTTACATAACACTTGTGTTGTCCCAGGACCAAAAAATGGTAGTCATCGGAATATAGCATATTTTCCACTCATTTTCAAAACAATCTTATATTTCTTTTCACACTTAACTCGTTTTTTTTTCTTTGCGCTTGTCAAAAGCTGCTTTTAGAGGGTCTTTTCACTTGGCCACCAATTGCAACCAATCACCATCGCACTGATGATGGGCTAATCTCAACTCAGGCATCAGCTAAATCATTTTTGATCTCACCACCGGTTTATGATGGATCGTTCTTTCTCTTTCTAAGAGCGTAGGCTTCATCTTTTGGTGTGGTCTTCCTTTTACGATAACCCTTCAGCCTTTCGTTTTGGACTGACTGATCCAGTGATTTAAAACTGCCTACTGATTCTAGATTCTACGCTTTGTGGCATACCAGTCTTTTCAGAAATTTCTCTAGATCATAGCTGGTTGCATTGATGAAGCGTCAGAATAGTTGCACGCTTGCTAGGGTTAATACCTGCTATTTAAAAATATGTTTTAAAGCTGTAGGCCAATAAGTACTTACAACAGATCAATAATCTTTTTGCAATTATGCAGTTGCAAAAAGTGTCTGTGACCCTGTGATTCCGCCGGCTTCAATGCCTTGTACTACGTTCAGTTTTGTCTGTTTTTATCGACCTGCGTTCTGCAGAGTGTGTGTGTTCATACTACGGACTTCGTGTCTGCCCATAAACAAATAAATTAAATTAATTCGGCCTTACATGGGATTATTTTGATATTTCCTTGGTGATGATGTCATTGAACTTATTATATCATCTCAAGCTACTTCAGAAAACGTGGTGCGACGGAACGACATTTAATAAATATTGACGTAGTATGAGCTATCCAAATTGGTACAAAATAGGAAATGTTTAAAAAATTCGACTGAAGCAGTTAAAACGCACACTGCAGTAAAATTTCAACGGGGAAGCCCCAGATGGCAGGTGAAGGTACAGGGCACCCTCCGAGTAAACATAATTTTAGTCTGCCATCACTCATTTTCATGTTGACTTTTTGCCTCCTTGTCGTTGCGCGTCACATTGCCTATTGTTTTTTGTTATTGGCAAATTGCATGTAGTTTCGTTGAAGAATTTGTTCTGAGGAAGCCTACTTGAATAGGTGGGTGAAGTGAACCGTCCACAAACAATCAAAATGAAAATACTTACCAGGAGGAAGACCTCATTTGTTTCAAACTAAATCTGGTGAAACTCTTACGAAAAACATCAGCAGTAGCAAGGACAGGGTATAATATACTTTGTCATGTAACGTATGCAACCACAAAAAAGTTTTCTTTCTAAAAAAAAACTTTAAATTGCACAGGTCTATGGTCTTGTTTATTTTTGTACATATGTCTTCTTTCACTCTTAATAGGTGAAAAGTACCGAGAAAAAATTTAATGTAACCTACATTTCGGCTTCTACAACTTGGTTTTCGCCAAATGCAGTATTTTCTTTCTGCCATCAAGCTGTTGTTACGAAAACACTGCAGCTTGTGTGACAAACATTAGAAAATCTTTGGTTCTGAAACCGACATTAATGCAAAGTCTGCCCTACTAAAGTTTAACCAGCCTGGAATTGATAAACTTCTCTCCCAAACATTTTCTATCGGATTTCAGTTTCCATTTATTCTAAGAAATAATTTGGGTGCACTTTGCTGACAATTTCAAAAATGAAAATCACATAAAACTGAATCAAGTTGCTGTTGCACCTTCTGCTAAACTTCAAGGTAATCCCACAGCATTTGGCTTTGCTGATGTGAGTTGGATCCTGCAAACCTTGCTTCTTACGTAATTCCAGTTAAACACCACCATTCCTGTGAGTGGAGACCACTGCATGCTTGGAACGTGTGTGCTTAACACATATACCAACTGTCCGGAAGTACAAATGAAACAAAAGTACGAATGCGAATACATTGACGAAGAAGCTTGCATCCTGGTAAGATATTTTATTAGAACAACGATTAAATAAACTGCAAAAAATGAGATAAGCTTATCTTTACGCATTTTACATAAAAATGTAGACCACACGAATTTTGGGTAGTGACCGAAAAAGTACTATCTCAAGTAAAAACGGCAAAGATGGGATTTTTGCGCAAAGTTCATGGTAAAACCCGTGAAAAAGTGCGTAGCTGTGAAATTCGCAAAAATTCGGGACGTCGAGCCTTCTACCCGAATAGAGATTTCAGTTGCGATGGCTCGGCCACGTGAACAGAATACCCCAAGAAACATTGGCCAAGAAAGTCCCGTTGGTTACGCCCACGTAACAGCGGCCCAGAAGTTGACCAAGGACCAGGTGCAAGGCAGGGCCCCGACATGAGGAAGTAAAAGTGCCGCCCCCCACCACCACTACCACCACCTTCCACATCTGATGGTCACAACTGCAGGGGCTGCTGTAGTTCCATTGAAGACAATGGAAAAATGACGCAACAACAAGCCCCCAATTTTACAAATGGCCATTGAGCGATGGCAATTCCTGTATGGTTTATTTTAGCCATAACGGTCCATATCACGCTAACACAAATTAATTAATTAATTAAGGTAGTAAAGTAAGCCACGGGTTAAAGCAAAATCAAGCCTTTCAGGACGAAATTATTTCATAACAATGCAGCATCAGGCTGGAGTTAATTTTGAACATTTCACTGAAGTGAAATTCCGGGACGTTTTGCTAACTGGGACGGGACACCGAGACAGACATTCAAACCGGGACGTATGGTAGGCCCAACTTTAACCAAAATATAAATCTAACTTCAGGTCCATTCATGAAAGACCATTTGCTATTCCTTTTTATTACCAAAACTGCCGTCTCCCGAAAAGTGCCGTGAATTGATGGATTGATTTAAGAGGGCAGTCCTCTTCCCAAACAATCAACGCGCTTTTTGAATTTGTTCCTTTCTTGAAAGAGTTCGCTTCCTCGTGGCTTCCCACGCTCTATTAACGAAAAATTCCAGGCATGAACAAACTACGGCCCGCAAGTCACATACAGACCGTTTAAGGCTCTTCAATCTGGCGCGCTGAACTTGGTACTAAGTATATTTACAGCTCTAGTTCATGTTTTTGCACGTGATATGTATTGGTTTACACAAACAATCCATCTGCTTTCGATCCATCCCGCTGTCAAATTTCTGAATCCAATGTAGCCCGCGAGTCAAAACGTTTGTCCACCCCTGCTCTAGACGTTGTAACTTATCTGCGTAGCTCATTTTTGTCGACAGTCGTCCCAAATGCCAAGTATTGATTCACTGCTCTTCGTAACCCTGGTTTCAGAGCAAAAGCGGAATATCATGTTAGAACTAGTACTTTTGGACATAGAGTTTTTATATTGTCGTTCTACATACAAAACACATGTGACACATGATGCCTTTGTGATTTCAATAGAACAGAGTTGCAGTCTTTTTTAAGTGCATGATTGTTTAAAATTGCTGTTTCTTGGAATCCCTTTACTTAACTATCCTTTACCTTTTTTTGTTTTCTCAAAATATTCCTAGAACGAAGGAAGACTGCTGCCAAACGCTACCCAACAGAGCTGTTGCAAATATTGTAAGTTGCAAAATAAATATAAACACTAGTGGTTTTTTGAACGTTGCAGTGTTTGACAAAAAAATTAACACAGGCGAACCCAAACCACCTCCGTGCGAGAAAGTGACGGAGCGAGTGGTTTTGAACGCAACTATTGATGATCACCGATGCTGGACCACCGACAAAGTCGACGTTCACTACTGCTCCGGATCCTGCCCGACTAAGCACAGAATCAATGCAGAAACTGGAATAGTAGAAGGTGAATGAAAACCGATTTTGAAATTTTAATAAAATGTTACCGCGTATTTGCGATTACACCGTAAAGCCTGTTGCACGCCTTCTTTGTTTCGCCCTCCTCAGGCAAGCTTCAATCATAATGGCCGCCCGAATTGACACAATTTCTACCCACTGCTTTTAACTCTCGCAGGAATTAGTTTTATTTTCCAGTAGTTAATGTATCTCCAGTCTAAATCTGTATTTTCTTTGCATTTTCGGCGCTAGTACAGTTTTGCAGAAATTTTAAAATTTTACCAGACCCTGTGCAGGGAGGGTATTAGAATTTTGAGGCCTGAGGCAAACTCGTAGGAAGAGGTCACAAAACCACATTAAATTTGTTGAAGGTCCCCTTTGGCACATTTGCACATAATTTTTGCTTTATTTTGAAAAACATATGACTTGTTTCATAGTTTCTCAAATGTGGCTCTAAAGTGGTTCATTCGTTTTTCAACAAAACAGTGCAAAATTTCACAATGCAAGAACTAAGTGCGAAACTCTCAGAAGGGGGTTCCACGGCATCTCTGAAAAAAGAAAGGGCGAGGCGACCGCCTCGTTTGCCTCCCAAAATCTCAACCCTTGGCCCTGTGTTAACTGTTAACTAAAGGTGAAGGCAATGATCACCCAATAATCCAAGCTGTTGTGAAAATATCTCACAAGTTTCAAAATTGTTTTTTATTCTGCTCTGCTTTCCTGGTTATGCATACAACTCTTTTACAGTTTTTACAAAGTATTTTCAAGAGATGGGAAGGCGAAATCAAATCTGTAGACTGCGAGGATACTAACTAACGTTTATTTTATTTGAAGGAGTTTTTCTTTGCACAAATTTTACAGTTCAAACCTTTGTTGATGTGGTTTGCTCAGCCACACCAAAGTGTAAACCTCACAATTTTTACCATAAGTTACCTCTATCACGGCCACGTAAGGAAAACGGTTGAGAAACACTGACATATATGCATTCTAACAGCGAATAATATCTAGGAATTTTGCTCAATTCCACTTGGCAGAAAAACACAGCTGAAAATAGTATTGTTTTTCTGTTTTTGCAGTTTTTGGTAGTTCATTCAAAATGTAGAAATTACAAATATTATCCTTATTACAGTGGTATTGCAAACACTGTGTATTATTGTTGACGCCACAAAGCATGCCAGCGATCGAGCGATGCTTTTTTTAATTGTCATAAACTTCACCAAAGTGCAAGATATTTTTCGGGATAAAAGTTTGAAACAGCAAAAATGTATGTGTATCCGACATCAGAAAAGAGTTTTGAATGGCAAACTCCAAAATCTTCTGCATAGTGCAGGCATTTAGATCTGCACAAAAATATTTAGCCTAAGGATTTTCCAAAGCTTAGAGTCGGAAGAATCAAAGATTAGCTTAATGCAAAAGGTCTTCATAATGATAAAGAGCTGATAAACCAGTAAGAATGTGAGTTATGGCTATGGGATCGGTGCTTTTCATCCATGTCGAAAAAAATGATACACAGGAGGAAAGTACTGTAGCTGTTCAGCAAAGGCTCATAAAATTTGTGTATAAATTTGTGGAATATATATATATATATATATTTAAAACTTGGACGGTGAATATCTATAACATAGCCTACAGGTATTTTAAGCGAAGTTGACATGGTGAAGCTAACGCTAAATGTTCCACTTTCACATCCAACTTTCTTTGAGTTTGAAATAACACATTTTGACGAAAAAAAATTGCCTCTTTCTTGGAAAAGCGTTTGCTTTACCAATAAGCTGGTTTTGCAGGTGTCTGTCAATGCTGCATGAACGTGGTCACCATTAAAAAAACCTACCCTATGATCTGCGACGACAGCATCGAAAGGAAGCATACACGACCATTCATCTTGTCCTGTGGCTGCCAAAAAACGGCTTGTGAAGCGTAGAACACTGATTTCTAATTTGTGACTGTCGCAACATTTGAATCGATTTGCTTGCTGTCGCGTTGCATTTAAAATTGATACCATTTCCACGAATGCTAAAATTTCCTTCAACATTCACGCCTTTCGTTTTTGCTCGTCGGTCTGGCAAACCATTATAAAGTGTGACGTGCAATACGCACCCACTGCCACTCTAAGAGTAGAGTCGAGTGCTCTGTTCCTACACTCCGAAACGCTTTGAATGTCTAAAGCTGTTCTGTGCAATCGGGTATGTTTCAATTGAAATTAAGTGTAATGTTAAGTTCCAAATGGAGCAGGATGCATAATTGTAAAATGTACGAACTCTATATCGACATTGCCAATCTCTCCGCAATGTGATTTAAATACTGGGAAGCATATTCAGGAAAGAAAAAGTTATGTGTAGAAACTGCAACAACAAACTGTATAACCATTTCTTTACTTACCAAACTAAGGCCTTGTGTATATTTGGTGATGTATCGCTTACTTTTGAATTGTTGTTTGTCACGATGTAACCTACACAGGTTAATATTAATTTAACAAAAAATCGTTACATTAAACGTCTTAATTTACGCAGTTTCTGACTTAGCTCTCTGATTCAAAGGTAGTTACCAGCTGAAAAGACATGATTGCTGCACTTGCGAGAAGTAGCTTGAAGAAAAACTGATGGAAAGACCTGGTAAAATAAACTGTGCACAGATTATTTTTGTAACTAAGTGTTGTGCATAATTGCTAGCATTTTCCTAAACACTTACGCCACATTTCGCGCTTAGGTCCCCCTCATCCGAATCAGATGCATTGTTGGCAATGCTACTAGTAGCTAGTGTTACATTCCAATAATTGTTGTGAAAACGTCGTTTTATGTATTTTAGTGTCGTGGATTGCGCTTCAAGCTTGGCAATGCTAAATAAAATTGCATGTCCACATGTTAAAATATTTTGTGAAATGCAGCAAGGTACTATCTATTTTGAAGAGCTAATCCCCAACGCATCAGAGCGACGTAGCCAGTCATTGGGTAACCAGCTCATTTGCTCCCAATTTGTACCCATGTAACAAGACTTTAATGATTGAGCCTCAGCTATGCCGAATCGAATGGCTTAAGGTTACTGCCCAGGAAAGAGGATTACTACCATGAAAGTGAAAACCTACGTGATCAGTTGCGATTGCCCATAGAGGCTGTACACTGCCAAATTTTAATTCTGCAGATAAAAACATCTGGGGGGACAGAAAATTTCCATGTAAAGCTGACCAGTTTTCTGCTTGCTGCTGCTTTCTCTGCCATCAAAACAACAGGTAGAAACAGAGCAGGTAATTTTAACATTCCTGGCTGGAACTCGGTGGTCAAATCAAGACATCAAATTGCCAAGGCAGCCTTTTGGGCTCTGGCTATGGGTAAACTGCAACAGACCCAAGATTGGTGGCATATACAGGAACATGGTTGAGACAAAAAAGGATTTATAATATTCCTTGCGGTAATGCCGCAAAGAGGTTGAAATACATAAGGCCAATGGCCTAGCAGCTGCACTGCAGGCTGATGAAACCAACCAAAATTTTTGGCAGAAGGCTAAGAACAAAAACAGATCTCCATCACTATCAACATTGGTGGGTGGTGGCTCAGAAACTTTTAAAATGTGGAAAGACTTCCAAGGGAATATTAATTTCTGCCAGTGAGTTCGCAAAATTTGTAAAACATAGCTAGGGTTGCCAGATGGCCGGTATTTTACTGCTAATTTAGCAACGGCCGGTATTTTGAAAATCAAAATCAGTGCCCAGCCAGTATTTTGAAAATAAAAATTTGCATTTACTGCAGAAATAACTAACGCAGAACTTCTGACTTTATAATGACGGTAGTAGTAAATCTTGTCAGCAGCGAAGGGTCTTGTTTTTCATTCTCTGTTATGGTCTCGCTTATTTGCTTCTTCTCCAGCTCTCATCATTAATCTTCCTATTTTGTGTGCCTTCTTTACATACCCATCCAGGGCCGGCCCTAGCAGGTGCACAGTCAACCGTGCTACGACCTTTTTGGTGAAGATGTTTTATCAAAATGGACATGGCCTATATCAGGGATGGGAAATTAGCGGCACGCGGGTCACATGTGACCTGCCACAGCGTTTCCAATGGCCCACGGAAGCATTCACGAACAATCTTCAAATATGAAATTTGTTGGAAATTGTGTGAGGTTACATCTGACACCATGAATTTCTTACGCTGGATAAAGCGTATGTGCACAAGAACAATTATAATAATATCTTTTTTCTATGTAGCATTATTGTTTTTGTTTATTTCACGATCAAAAAGTAGATACGGCCCTCCGTTAAACGCGGTCTTCTCAAAATGGCCGCCAAGCCAAACTAATTGCCCACCCCTGGCCTGTATTTTGCCAAAAGAGACGGCAAATTATTGGAGGTGATTTGTATGTGCATGATAAACAGTTTCTTTTATTTGGAGGGGCGTGGGCATAACTCATGTGTTCCGTAGCTACGTCCATGTTTATGACTAATAGCATGCTGCTGTGGTAGACATTAGACAGTTTCCCGCTACCACTCGTAATAAAGCCGAAAGTTGTTGAGAAAGCTCTGCAATGGAGATCCGAGCGGCGAACGCAAGTGCAAATTTACGTCAATCAAACCGAACTGACAAGCGAATTGAATGCAATTCTTAACTCCTATTGAACGGCACCTTTCGTTCAAAGAACGACTGACTTGGAGAAAACTGCTGACATGAACTGATTACCCAGGGCTGGCCTCAGCAAGTGCGGGGCCCGATTAGAAGTACTTCTGCGGGGCCCCACTCAGTGGCGTGTGCAGAAAGTTTTGAGTGGGGTATCACGTCACAGTGATATATATCGTTGATGTTAAAGAGAGAGGCCTCAAGGATTAATACCAAGCTAGGGATATCTGCGGGCATGCCTCCCAGTTTCACACCTCCAGCAGAGACTTCAACGGACATATCCGTAACACCCATTAAATCCACGAGTTACAACATTCAATACCTCATCTCTGGCCGTGGTACCTCCAGAGGGTACGGCAGCCAATTGGCTATTTGTTAAATGGAATTGACAACACCGCTTGATATGATCAGCCAGCAAAGATATAACAGCTTAGCTACAAAACATCAACCAACAGAAAAAGCGTGGCAATAGGACATCACATAAAAAACTATAGTGCAACCTTGTATTATAAAGCTGCACAATAATGACGACACCGAATGAAACAGATAAGTTAGTTCCAAGCGCAACAATAACGGTAGAACACACAAACCAAATCGGGGCACTTCAGGCTATTGTAGCCTGCAACACGAACATTGCCTGTGCTAAAAGAAACTTATTTTTCGTTCTTTAACATCAACAAAGTTTTTCAGAATTTTGTTTGGATGCAGTGGATAAAACCGCCAAAATATTTAGGTGCTCATGTTGGATTGAAGATCTCCAATATGTTTTCATTAGTGATGCTTTGCATAATGTATTCATTCTTCTGGAAAATGCAAACAAAATTGTTGTCCTGTTCTTTGTGTTGTTTTTTTGCTGCTTTGTCTGCATTAATATGCCTTGTTTTGCTTCATTTTGCTAATCGTATTCCTGATTGAGCTTATAAAAACTTCTTTTTCTGGATGACACGGTCGCTGGGATGGCCATGTAAATCCCGAGGGCATTAAACAAATTAGGCAAAGAGGTGTAGCCTAAGTGTTATCGCGTGAGACAAATTCTAACATTTTCACGGGTTTTCGAACGTCGCTTGGCAGACTGGTTTTCAAATGCTCCTTTTCCTCGCAAAGCATAGTCACCCGTACTTGTTACTTTTAATGGAACCGTTATTTTTGATACTTTTCAAAGTACCGTTACTTTTGCACACCTGTAGTAGCCACTGGACCTCTGTTATTTCAATGCAAAGGCGTTCGTAGTCATGAAAGGTACATCTGGCGCAATGAACTCAATACCACCAAATAAATCTATCTATCCGTAAAACGTGGCCTTCTCAGAGTGGCCCTCGAACCAAAATAATGGCCCATCGCTGCAACAGGTAATTTTAATTAGAACAAGCATAACATCATTTAATAAAAATGTACAATACTAACGGTATTACAGACTGCAGAGAGCTTCCCAGACACTTGTCAGCAAAGATAGATTTCTCAAGCAAAAAGACTTCGCTCTAAAAATGCAGTCGATATTTGGATGCATATATGTGTGTGAGAGAACATATTCTACCATGAAGCAAGTCAAATCTAAAAACACAAATCGAATGGCAGATGAAACACTGGACGACAGTCTCAGACTTGTTACCACCATCATTCACTGGCATTGATAAAGGAGCGAGAATGTCACAGAAGCCTCAACCACTGGCATCCCATTGAGAAAGATTTGTAGTAAATTCCTACGTGCCATTGTGTAATAATTTCAATGACACACTCATTCCTTTTCAGTTTTAAATATTTTCAGTTTTAAAAACTGGCAACGGCACAACTCTTCACCAACGAGACAGGAGAACGGCAAAAAATGACAAAAGCGCGGCGCGTTTAGGTCGGATGTCTTAGGTTAGTGGTTCTTAGTTTATCCAACAACGCGAAGCCTTATTTCTTAGCTTGATGGTCACTAACTGCTCAGGCGAGAGGTCCCTTTCAAGATTCAAAAGAATTGAAAATGAATTAAAGGGTCGCCAGCGCCGGATTTAGATGGTGGGTGGCTTGGGGCCCAGGCGTGGTGGGAGGCCCCATGTGCGGATACAGAATCTTAAGGTAGGGGATGGTCGATGAAGTCACTAGTATTTCCATGGATCATTAATATTTATGACATTCACACAAAACATATAATCCTGTGACGTCACATTTGTTAACTCAAACGTAACAAAACTTTATGAGGCAACATGGAATTTGACAACGATTAGCGATTTGTGAAACTGTTGCAAAATCGGTCATAAGAAGCATGAGCATCGCATCTTCTTTTTTTTGAAATTTTGCTTGGAAACAGTTTTGAAATTAAAAAAAAAAAACTTTCTGGGCCATCCAACGTTTTCATCATCTCTAAACGCCAGTCCTCGCTCAACAATAAATCTTACGACAAAAACCAAACGTTGCAAGCAGAAGCGATTTCCAATATTGTTCGCATTGATCGACCTGACTGGCTAGCTCTGGATCAATTCTTCATAGTGAGTAATTACATCTACGACTAAACGTAATCGTGGCATCTATATGTTCCACTGATTGCTCGTGGCTCCTCAGACGCTCGCACAAGAACGTGCTTCCAGTCGCAGATTCCTTTTCTAATAAGGAAATGCGCACATTTAGTCGTATCCGCGCACATCAATCTACAAGTCAAACAATAAATACATGTTTGTGAAGGAGAAAAACAAAGTCAGCTTCTATCAACTACTTCGCCATTGTGATTCTGGCGGCGAATAAGGCTTGTGGTGCACTCCCATTGACGAGTTTCTGTCTTTTCTGTGTTGTGGAACATCATGGCTTAAAAGAAACTTTTCATCACATTGTCAAAGAGCACCTGTTTCAATTTTCAACCAATATTTCTGCATTTCTTCCGGGATATTGGCTGACCAGAGACCGATATCATTGCCTATCAGCCATCTCATCTATCGTGTTTTTCGATGATACTCCTTGACGTTCTTCTGCTACCGCATCGCTGGTTAAACTAGGTCTATTACCATTGTTATGTAGATCTAAGTCTGTAATAACTTGTTCCTCGACTTTCTTTGCTCTTACAGGTTCCCCAGATATGTCTCTGCTGGACTTCACTGGCATTGTAAATACTAGGTTGAATGTTTCTTGACCTAGCTGCAACTTCATCCTCTCATTTTTGCCTCTATTGCTTTTTGACGTTTTTCGGAACCACTTACATAAGCTCTACACTTGTAAGGATGACGATCCTATTTCTTCTGTCCTTGTTTATTTATTAATAAGCTCAATGGGCTGCCATATTTTCATCGCAAAAAGCGAGAATGATTTACGACTGTCACAATTGAGTGTATTATCTACACCAGTGTTTCCCAATATTTTTTGGCTAGCGCCCCCTTTTCTGACAAACAAACTTCTGTCGCCCCTACCATGCCTGGCACACATATCAACACAATTTTTATTGCTATTCACTATAAAACTTAATTTAGTAAAACGTTAAGTTTTTGTTTACAAATTACATGCATACATGTTTGTTGATCGTACTGTTTTTTATGACATTTGGTCACTCAAAGTTAGTAAGACAACAGAAATGTAATTATTAACTGGGTCACTTATCGCCCCCAACCGCCCATTTCTGCTTCACCGCCCCCCTAGAGTTTCTCATCGCCCACTTTGGGAACCACTGATCTACACTAATAAGTCAAATGTCAATTAGGCCTTTTGATAAGTTTTAACCATTGAAGTAAAACGTCCAGTGTGGACGATGTTTCAGTCAAAACACACAAAACCAAATTCTTATTTACTTGTCCTATTTAGCCCATGAATATTTTGCAGTTTCTTTTGTGAAAAAGGGATATTTCAGACGTATTTTTTCATTTTTTTAGCATTATTGATTAACTATAATTAATAGAAATTCCTACACACAGCTATGTATAGTACACCGATCACCGTACTACGGTTTATCAGCAAAGCTAGTACAGTATGATGGAGTCAGAAGTCTGCACTCGAATGCCAAAGTCATTGAGACACTGAAAAAAGATTTACCACTGTTATGTACGATTAATATTAAGCACTCCCGCCTTTCCAGTCTATAATTAACTCAACCAAAACATAGATTAATTAGACACCTTGCACGCCCTCCCATAAACTAAGCAACGCCACCAGCACGTATCTTGTTGCAGTTGAGCAGGAACAGCTTATCCTACTGTATTTAAATACAAAATATCATAGCCGATGACGTAACTGACAGGGGGCAGAGAGTAGAATTTCCCCCCGTCTTGGCAAGCTAAATGTGAAAACCGAGCCCCCACTTAATTTATATTTCGGTTTGAGTATTGTTTTGGTTTTCAGAAGGTTGTTGTTTTTTTACATTTTTCAAATTATTTTCCGGTGATTTAGAGTTTTAGTATAACCATCCACGTCCAGATTCTCCACCACTTCTAAAGTTTTTCTGAGTGCTGGCCAGTGGGCCCTTGTAGCTAAGTTTTCATCCTGGCTCCAATCTCTCGTTGCGCCACTGATTAAGTGATTAAAACCATGTCAAATAATAATTGCAAAAGGGAGGACATTTTGACATTTTTGAATGTCCTCGAAGAATATTTCATTTCTCATTAAAAAAGTGGACATTTCATTTAAAAAGAGGACGTATGGCAGCCCTACTTAGCAATGCTACTCATATGTGACCTGTGTATATCTGCGTAAGGCAGACGCAAAACTAGAAACGATTAGAAACGTACGCTAATGCGTTCTACGTGTCTTGGCTTTGCATTCACTGTATTCAGATACCTGAACGACTTTCAGGAAACCAATGTGGTTGTTTCGTCGCAATGTCAAATAATATTTAAGTGATATCCTGTCGTCTGCCCGACCGACAATTAATAACGCCAAAAAACAAACTTTCCTCGATAAAAAGATTTAAGTGGCACGCACATATGGCTAAATATATGAACATGGTGGGGTGCCCCTTTTGGTGGGCGGCCCTGTTCCCCGGCCCCTTGGGCTCCCCCCTAAATCCGGCGCTGAGGGTTGCACTGTTCCAGGAGAGGTTGCCCACACTAAACATGCGGTACATTACAAGTGACAAACTAAGGCAAACAAACTCCAATAAATTCTTATAGATAATTTTCTTATGAAGAGGGCAGGACAAAACCCTTTAGACTCTTTACTGCGGTATGTTCAGCCTTACTTGATTCAATGATTGTAGCTTTTTATTTCTTTATACGTATTTCAATAACGACAGTTGAAGCGAAATTTGAACCAGTCCAGTCGCCACGGTGGGCATTGGTCAGCTCAGCACTTCCAAATTTAAATATGAAACACTATAAATCATTAAAGATTTTAACAAATTTTCAGAATGTCACGTCCCCTTGCGTAAATTTAAAGCCCCTATTCAAGAGTTTCTGGCTACGGTGGTTTTTAAACCTCACATCTTTTCATGCGAAACTTTAGTTGCTTTCAATCCTTACCATGCTGAAAAAGTAGAAAACACGCGAATAGTGAAACTAACAGTTACAATTATTTGGGTGCGCTTTACTTGACGTGTTTTGCTCGTGTGTGTGAGATTTTTACAGTCGTGGTAAACGAGTTGCAACGTGGTCCTCTCACGTTGTGCTTTAAAGTAGTAAGGCATCACACATACTATATAGGTGCAGTGTGTTTGTTTTTTTAACGCACATAAGACAAAACAGATGTGATTCTTATCAAAAACGTAAGCCATGCGTTTTGTCAAATATTTCAATTGTGGCGATTTCGGTGGGTTCGCCGGTGGCAGTTAATAAAGCTGTTTCCGCCAGTCAAATAGGATTTCAGCAATTCCGTGCAATTGAACGCTTTTGCGTCGAAGGCAGCAACAAGCGCAATGGTCCTGTGCACTCCAGTAATGATTTATAATTTTTTACTGACCATACTTTCAGAGCGTCATTTTCCGCTTTTTGCACATGGATTGACGCTTTCCATTTTTTTCCTCCCAACAGTGGGTGAGGGGGCCTCACAAGCAGGCGCGGATTTACAATTAGACTAAAAAGGCTTAAGCCTAGGGGCCCCGATTTCGGGGGGACCCAACAATTTGGGAGTGAGGACAATTTCCAGTATTTCTGTAAGTAATTATATTTGTAATTTTGTTTTGGTTCAACGCACGTTCTTTTTACTATGTCGCCACCCAAAGACCTCTATAGCAGGGGTGAGTAAATTTGTTCAATAGAAGAGCCATTGGCAGAAAACCAAAAACAACAGCGAGCTGAAAAATAAGTTTGTAGTGTCAATTGCAGTTCAATAAACAATGCGGTTTTACATAAAACGACCTGCAACATATCGCGTAAAACCACCCGCCGTAACCTTACGAATTCGTGTAACTACGTTTAGAAATGAAACAAACATTAAATATAAGACTGCAACTTGCTATCAATTTGAAATATTGCTTTTCAGCTAGAAGAGCCATTCAAAACATGTCGGTAAGCCGCAGTTTGCCCACCATTGCTTTATAGCAGCAGTGGGCAATAAATTTGGCTCGGAGGCAACTTTGAGAAGGCTGCGTATAGTTTGAAGCAAGCCTCGGTTCAAGTTAGCCTCAACATTAACGTTGAGGCGAGTTGGAGGATATTTCAGACTTGAAGATTTTCCTGAATACTTCTGCAGGCCACTGAAAACGCTGTAGCGGGCCACATGTGGCAGGTGGACCCCTATTTGTCCACCCCTGCTCTATAGTAGGCTACATAGAATGAGCGCGAAGGATTGAAGAGAAAGACGATGAGCATTCTCTCTTGTTGCGTTGGAAATTGGTTATTGTTACGTATAGTGTTGGGAACAAAACGCCTGAATCCATTTTTCAGATTACACGAGGCCAGTGAGGCACTCAATAAATAGGTAATGGGAGTGTCAGTCAGGGCCGGTGTTAAGCCGATTTGACCGATTTCTTCTAATCGGGCTCCGCGCCAAAGGGGGCCCCGGCCTACGCCTACTAACCACCCAACATAAATTTACACTTCGTATCATAGCTGATTGTGTATAGTGCCGGCGCAAGGTCAAGTATTTTTCAAATTGTTTTGAGAGACCAAAACGGTTCTTAAATTAGTCCAACCGTCTCTCAAAATGCTGCATAAATTCACTTTACTACTACCATCAAAAGTCACGAAAACCTTACTAATGATAATCTCAGTATTCAGATAAAACAATTGCGGTCAATCAAAATGTCTTTGCAGTCAGCAAGGTCAAAATTTTAAAAAAATTGGCGGGGTCCGCAGCACTTTATAAGCGTCGGATCTATTGCCAATGAAAATCCAAGTGAACTGCGCGGGCGCCATCATAAAATTATTTAGTAAGAATGGACATTGTTTTAGCCAAGTTTTATCCAAAGCACCTCGTTAAGGCAAGGCAGAGATGGTTAGGTTTTGAATCTGTTCTCTGTTTCGTTTATGAAAGCGTTTCGCGTTTGGCAGACCAGGTTTCAATAGTTGCTACAAAATACGGTTCGACAGTTTTGGATGTTTCAATAGTTACTACTACTTGTCTTCTGAGGGTCAAGTTTAATTTTAGTTCGCAATTGCAAATGCGTGCTGCTTAGTCAGTCTTTCAATAGCTTTGTCTATTTTCCCTCTCGTAGAGATTTGATGAGGCAACATGAGATTGGCAAAGACTATTGAAATAAATCTAGTTTTAATTATGAATGACTATTTCAGTTGTACAAAAAATAACGGTTCTCTAAAAAGTAACAGAAATTTGCTAACAGTTAAGCCATTTGCAAGGTAATAGAAGAGATAATTTGGTTCAAGTAAAGTAAGCCTCATAATGTTTTTGTGGTGAAAATTGCGTCTTGAAATACTACCGAAACAAGAATTATGGCATCAATCTCACAGATTGGCGTCGTAATTTTTGAGATATAGCTTAATAAACTGAAAGCTGCAAAAACTCTGAAAAGGTGCAAAGTGGACTAACTTTCGTGGAAGTTTGAGGCTGCTACACTGCTTGCTTGTTTCAAGAAATTAAAAAATAGGTTTAAACCTATTTAAACCTATTGGGAGAAGTACAGTACAATTACTTGCTATATTTCTTCAGTGTTAACAGAGAAAATAAATTTAAACATTCCCCAGGATATTCAAAACCTCCTATGGAATAGGCCGAAAATATTACGTGGTAGTCAGGCCCGTAGACACGGGGGTATTCGGGGGCAATGCCCCCCAAATATTTTTGTGCCCCCCCAAATTGTGCTGTGCTAAGGAAAATTTGATGTAAACATATAATAAAAACAAAATTCTTGTCCCTCTAAAAATGTATTTTGTCCCACCAAAGCTGAAAACCTGGCTACAGGTCTGGTGGCAGCCAAAAGAGGCCTAAAGCTAANGCAAAAAAAGACCGAAGCAAAAAAAAGAGAAAGGGGCATTGGACAAGTATTTTAACCGAATTACCCTCAATACCACACTACACTGAAGATGGCTACAACTGTTGTGGGAACTTTGTCCCCAAAACACAATTTCAAAGAATCCTTAACTAAACACCCCAAATTGAATAATATATACGAAACCATAAACTCAAAACAGGATAAAACCAAGAACTTGTACCCAAGCAACCAAGACCTCGTGACATTAGAAAAAAGAATAACCGAGGCAATGGTGAACTAAAGGTTGCAAGAGGTTATGACCTGAAGAAACACAGGCTTAACCATAAGCCTTTTAAGGCACGAGACACGATAAAAACCCACATAAAGAAAATATTTGTCGGTAGGAACATAAAAACGATAGGAAAGCGTGGTAGACATCCAACCACGTAAACCACAACAGCTGAAATATAAAGAACAGAGAAAGATCACGTGC
>JGI24158J21664_10003434_pt1 | contig 19856 bp, 12 predicted proteins | sample Ectturendosymbi3_FD_21664 | JGI IMG/M metagenome (IMG submission 21664) | reverse complement strand
AAACATCAATATTCTGATTGCTAAGGGGGGGGCTTGAGCCCCTTCAGCCCCCCCCCCTGGCTGCGCCTTTGCTAACAACTTTGGGTGGCGTAGCCCCCTGGCTCACCTTTGCTACGGCTATGAATTACAGTAGAACCCGACAAGTAAAAACTATAGCTGTGAATATATATTTTTGTAAAGAAAAACGGAAAGTAGGGCTATTTACGTTCGCGTATACCACGTCGAAGGCTTTCGCTGTGGTACGCGTACTACAGATTGAGAACCACTGCTCTACCTCATACAGAGTTGAAAACCCTGTTTTCATCAACTACTTCCATTTTCTTTGCTGCTATCTTTAAAAAAAGGTGCAAAATATGTGCTTCTTCGACAGAACAGTCGTTCTGATGAAAAATAGAAATTCGGCAATTGCGCCATGTTCTTGTTCGTGTGTATTCCGCTATTTTTTGTACTTTTTTATTTTTATATTTTGTTCAAACATCTTTTTAACCACACGAAATTTCCTCAATTAAATTTGATCCACTAATTTGTGTATATAGGCATGAACTTTCATCTGTAAATTTACTTCACCATCTTCTGTGTTTGTTTGTTTTCCTAACTTTGCTTATTTGATTCCCAACTGTTGTTTTTCAACCCTTTTCAAAACGTGATTCACGGGGTTGGTTGACTAGATGACCGCCGCATGGTCCTTCATAAATCCTATATGACACAGTGTCACTCTTTTTTACACTGATCAGCTGTTATTTCATCGTTTTTTCATTTATTCTATTCTTCACTGAACATTGGTTTCCTTATTGCGCGATGGCTTTTTGCATTGCTTCTGTTTATTAGCTGAGTCATAAAAAACAATAAATAAATAAATACGCAAATCAATCAAAAGATCAATTACGTGTAGCTTATGAAAAACGAGGCCCATCTTTTTCAACCCGCTTCAAACGTTTTCTGAATTAATGATACAAAGTGTTTTTAAACTATAGTTATTCCCTGAAAGATTGCATAGTTTGACCAATAAAGATAGTCTCTTTCTTGTCCTACAAAAATAATTTCTTTTGTGTGACACCCAGCGATTGTCGCAAACAACTTTGGTATGAAAGTGAAGACCTTTTTGGCTCCCCCCTATTCGGTTGGCCCCCAAACGCCTGAACTGGATCCGCCACTGCATAGATGGCAGTTTTCCGAGTCACAGTTATTCTGGCTAGCCATTGTCCTAGGTGGCAGTTGTTGGGGTGGCAGTTCTCCAGGTGGCTGTAGTGCTATAGCCCTTCAACCTTTGGCAATTACTGTAGTTGCGTTAAGATGGCATCAGTTCACAACTGTAAATTGGGAGCTCACCTGTTCATGCCCTTCCTTGGCGACGCGATTAAGCGGAATATCGGATGCCACGGATACAAACAAAAATTTGGGCAATGTTCAGAGATATTGAAAGTAAGTAAACGCGTCATTCAAGAGAAATGGTTGAGCAAGAGTCGCACTCAAAAGCCAAGGAAAACGTTGGGAGTAACTGCAACTTTCCAAGTTAATTTCTCAAAACACACGAAATTCGAGAATAGTACAGTAGACAGCGAGAAATGTTGACTGGAATCAAGGGCAAATCCAGGGGTTGATTGGGGCGATCGCCCCCCCTAAACCTACAAAAGTAGCTTTATTCACCATGATTTTTTACAATTCAGAAAACAGCATTCGCGGTATAAAGCTATTTTTTCGTCCATTTTCTTTTCACAGCATTTTGCGAAGTATACCTCACCCTATTACAGAAGCTAATCCGTTATGACTGCTGCCAAAATCCGTTATGACTTGACTGCCAAATATTACTGAAATCGCTCCCCCTAACATAGTAACATTACTGGCTGGATCCGTCCCTGAATGTAATTAGTACTGTCCAGTAATTGTTTTTATTGCAGACAAATGTTTTTGATTTATTATTCTTATGCTTCAGACATAAAAATCGCGAATAGCTGCTACGTATGCACCGCATCGCGAAACCAGACAACGGATTTTGTGCAGTTGGGGAAAACATTATACTTTCCAGAACGATGTTTCCTTTGTTATATAAACAAGTGCAGGCAACTCCTAGGTCCTGGGCGTGACGTTAAACTGCAATCAGTGATGGGGCTGCAATTTGGGTTCAGCAGCTTTTGCGAAACCATAATACCCTTTCGCCATTACTATTCCCAGGTAACTCTTGTATAGAATGGTGAACTCTAACGGGGATCCAGCCATAGGCGTACGAGGCGGGGGTTGGGGGGGGCATCCCCACGGCTTGAAAAACTTCAGGGCAAACTCTGTTTTCAGAGCAGGCGCAACGTGCTAAAAATCCTGAATAATGAAAAATATTTCAATACGGTGAAAAATTTAAGGGCAAACTCTGTTTTAAGGGCAAGCGCAAGTTGTTCAAAATTCGTGAATGATAAAAAATATATATTCAATACAGTGAATTCAGGGCACACTGTGTTTTTCAGGGCAAGCGCAAGTTGCTCAGAAATCCAGAATGATAAAAAATATTTCAGTAGAGTGAAAAATTTCAGGGCAAACTCTGTTTTCAGGGAAGCGCAAGTTTCTCAAAACTCCCGAATGACAAAAAATACATATTCAATACAGTGAATTCAAAGCACACCCTGTTTTGCAGGTCAAGCGCAAGTTGCTCAAAAATCCTGAATGTAAAAGAACATTCGATACAGTGAAAATTTTCATGGCAAACTCTGTTTTTCAGGGCAAGCGGAAAATTGTTCAAAAATCCTGAATGGTGAAAAATATATTCAATACAGTGAAACATTTTAGGGCAAACTTTTTTCAGGGCAAGGGCAATTATTTGCGCTAGTGTAATCTGTACCAAAGTCGTGACTGGTTATAATGACTTTGATCTGGACCAAGCTCTCGTTTTCTGTAAAAATCGAACAATCGGATGTCGGTAGGTCAACAGCTTGATATAAGAATTCGGTAACTATTTCTAGGTTTGTTCTCGAGTTTGCGCTGGGTAGAGGTGCGGCGTGTTAAGTTAAGATGATAGATTTTTTTGATGAACAAGAAGAATTTTAATGCCAGATTTTTCGTGGCTTTCTAGAACTCTTCAGATATCTGTTGCAACATTGATCATAACATCAACTTTTAGCTGACTAACTGATGCAAGAAAATTTTGATGTCGGTTTTGTGAATTCAGTGTGTTATTTGGACCAACCCTTAAGTTAACAAGTAAGGTAACTACAGAATTTGCCCATAATGGCACCTCCAGGGGATTGCATAAAGAACGTTATTGCCGAATTAACGTTATAAGCGAGTGGTTTTCAACCGTTTGCATGCAGCGACCCATTTTGCAACCCTGTTTGACCTGACGACCCTTTCCGAAAATTTCCAATCAGGCATATGAAATGCAGTTGTGTTTGCAAAATAGAAAATCACAATGACCAAAAAATAACGCACGATACCACTATGGTGAACAAGGCTCATTTATTAAACTCATGCACACAGCAGCATTAGTGAGAGAGACCCGGGCCGTATGCAAAGCACTCCACAGCACAATTCCTTAAAAACTAAGATAACTCCCAAGTCCAAGGTAGCTACCGCAATCAGATATCTAATTTACAAGCACAGCACATTCTTACGTCACAAAGTTTTTCGTGTGTTGCCAAACGCAACAGTACTGTAATGGCCATAATCACACTCAGTGCTTTGTAATGGTCACAGTCACACCTAAAACAATTTTTAATGAAAAAGTACGCTCTCATTTTTTCAAGGTGATATTTTGCCTGCGACGAAAAGTGGTTCCATATAAGAAATATAGAATCTATAAGTAGTTATTAATATTTTTATCAGAAGCTCTCGCAACTCCTAGAAAAAAAGCACACGGCCTTACAAGGGTCGCGGCCCCAGCTAGAAAACCACTGTCATAAGCAAATTGAAATGCATGTAAAATATGCCATAGGGACCGAACAAAATGTAACGTTATAGGCGAATTGACGTAACAGACGAAGCCGTTATAAATAGAACAGATTTACAAGAGATTTCAGTCCCCATTCCGATTAAAGTAAAAAAGTTAGTTTCAGGGCAAATTGTTTATTTTTCGGGTAAATGTTTTCCGCCCCCCAGTAAAATACCATCCCGTACGCCTGTGGATCCAGCTATGGATCAAGCAATCACTTCGAACGGGAGAACTGCGCTCTGTAGCCATGCATAGCAATCAGGTATGAGCGTCATGTCTCAATTTTGCCAGCCCCTGCAGTTCAACCCGAACCCAAAGCAACGGCTACGTCTGTCCTTAGGACACTCTGAAGTGCTGTCCACTGACGACTGGGCAACTCTGCCAACTCATAACCCTAACGAGACTAGATCCACAATCTTGCTGTTGCAGGCTTTTTTTCCCTGAGACATTTCTGTCATTTGTCTCGTAATAGAATTAAAACTCGCTGTAACAGTATCTACTAGCTACCTTTTCGGACATTGTGACCGACATGACTTACTTTTTTTCGGTCATTTAGAAAAAATTCGGTTCCATGACCGAAAAAATAGCTCATTGTGTGCATAGGCATCGTCTTATCTTCTGTAATTGTTTCTTATCGTGTTCTGTGTTTGTTTGTCTTGCTAAATGTGCTTTATTTTATTTTTAACTATTTTTCGAAATGTTGGTAGACTAGATGACTTCCATAGTATTTCACCAATCTTATGTGACACAGTGACATGAAAATTTGGTTACTTTTTTGCAAGATGGCTTTTTGATCGTGTGCTTATTAGCTGTGTCATGTGAAACAATAAATCTCTCATTCTCTAGCCCTTGCACGGGCTCACTTTGGAATGTTTTTAAACACATCATTCTCTCTGATAGAGGGTCTGCCACAGAGGTGGCCACGGATCCGGACTTGACACCGGCAGGATTCTTCCTATTTTTGGAACCGGAGTCAGAAATTTGTGAATAACCCGACCCGCAGTCACTTTTTATTTTCATCAGTAGCAGGAGTCTGCGTCATCTTTATAAATGCCATTGCTAAGTACAAAGATTGCTGAATGTTGGTTGCATCGATAGTTGCCGGGGTTTGAACTTGAATCAGATTCTCAAATGCGAAAAAATTTCGGATCCGGATTTACAATTTTTTGAACAGGAGCGGGGTCAGCAAATGTAACTCCGGCCACCTCTGGTCTGCCACATACACAAATACTGGCACCGCCAGTTCAGTGAGGACAAAACTGCAGCAAAGATATCAATGTATTCCAATTTCTATTTGCACGCAACAAAATATTGACTGATGTGCACAGCCCGCTCAGGTAAGAAATTTGGGAATTAAACAGCAGGATCTTGTCAGAGTACGCCAGTGTGTTTCAAGTGATTCCAAGAAAAATGTTATTTCTGTAGACGCTGCTTGAAAACGGCCAGAACTACACACTTTTATGTCGCAGATCACAACTTAGCAACAGCAGCTGCTGCTCTTCGGACAATTGCAACAACGAAACAGTTGCCAAACTCAAAAGCGAGACAATGGAGCAGGTTTCTCTGCAACTCTACCCCAGAAGGAATTTGCGCGGGCAAAATATGGAGCGCTGGGACGCACAGCACGAACCAAAAGCCAGGGTTCCCACACATTTTCAAAAAACATTTTTTATGCTTTTTCAACACTAAATGAAAAAACTTTAATACCATCACTCATCTTGTTTTTTCCAAAGCTTTATTCATGGAACACAACGCAAAAAAACATCTGGAAAACTGTCATCGAAAGTGCTGTCACAGGCTTCTCTGCAAAAATCACTAGGTTCACCAAAAAGATAAACTAAATCTGAAAAGATATACTAGATTTAAAATTTTTTCGCCAAACTTCGCAGTTTTGCCTGAAGTAATTTAGTTATTTACTCTACTGCCCAAATACCCTTGCAACATTTGCAAGTTTGTTAAAATAGATCACGTTGAAGCCAGGAAAACCTCATATCAACAATCTTCAGGTTTTACTAAAGAGCTGAAAAAGACACCACTCAGGGAGTATTTTACGTTCCCCAGGAGCAATCATCCTAACATTTTAATTATTTCCACTGCAATGTTCCTGCAAAGAAGTGAAAATACCGCCACAGCCAATAACGCAGCAATAAACAGCACGAAGTGGAAGCAAGGAGAAACTCAAATTAGAAACACTTATTCGTACTGTTGGTGATTCCAGTGAAAAATCACTTGAACTAGTGAAAAAACACAAGGCGTAGCACCACTGGTCATCAGCGGTCAAGAACAAAATTAAAGAATCAAATAGTTGAATTTAAAATTTCCATACTTTTTCAATTATTTATGTACATTTTGACAGAATTCATTACTTTTTCAAGGTCTTCGAACGCAATTTTACAATTAAATACCTTTTCAATACTTTCAAAACCGCGTGGAAAGTGGGATCCCTGAACAGCAACGTCGGAAAATTGGAAGTGGTGATGAGCAGAGTTACACACTCGCCGAAATAAATAAAGCATTGTCACCGCGAGGTCACACGCAGGTCAACGGCAAAGCACATTGCTCGCAGTCCTTTCAGGGAGCGCAGTGGCAGCAAGTCTGCAAACGACTGAGGCCGATTATGAAAATGGTGAAGGAAACGCAGCAGCTGCAATCAAAGGAGGTTCTATCTATGCAGGGCACCTCGATAACAAATATTGCATATCTACTCCACGAAAGCTTGCTTTGGATCCCGGATTTGTGTCTTCTCTGTGTTTATTTGATCACCAGCAACGGATTCTATTTCTTGCCACATTAACATTCAATACCAGAGTTTCGGGAATCAGTGCGTAATGGATGACAAATAACGCAGTAACACTGAACCGTTGTCACAAGGTCTTGAAGAAAATGACCGGAGCGTTAAATGCCGTTCCGAAATTACGACATCACATTCAGGGTCCCGACATGGGGAAGTGCCGCCCTGGGGCGAGGCGAAAAGTGCCGCCCCCCAACACGGAGTTAATTTTGAAAATGCCGCTCCCCCCACCTGGAGTTAATATTGAAAATTTCACTGCAGTGAAATTTCGGGACATTTTGCTAACCGGGACGGGACAGACGTTTAAACCGGGACAGTCCCGGCCAAATCGGGACGTATGGCAGGTCCAACCTTAACCAAAATCTAAAACCTAAACCTAAATCTAACTTTTTATTTGTGAAAGACCATTTGCTATTCCTTCTTTTCACCAAAAGTGCCGCTCCGGGGGATTGTCCCCCTGCTCCGCCCCCCCCTTGTCGGGGCCCTGATCACATTAAATCCAGAAATAAAATATTGCTACGTACAATATCAACTTAGAGCAGGCAGTGATTGCGTACATATCAGTTTTTGACGTTTTGTTCTATTACTGTGAATTTTCGGCTGCATGTACGTGGGCTGCAAGCATTTAACCAGGTGGTAAATCAGGTACCACAGCTAAAACACACCAGAAGGAGTTACAAATACAACCAACATAGGGCAAAAACAGTTTTCAAAAAAGTAAGAAAAACTTAAAATAAGTATTTTCACTTGCCACAGTCAAATAGTTGGGATGTTTTTCTGCCGAAAAATTTATTAACAAAAGAAAGGCGCTGATATTTTGGTGCATGATATAATATGGAAGCAAAGCTCCTTTCAAAAGAAGTGGGGGCTACAAGCAAAGCTCCTTTCAAAAGAAGTGGGGGCTACGTTCCCCACGTCCTTTACTCGACTTGAAACCCTTTCCCGGTGCTGTCGCTGGTGATGAGGCTTGTCGTCACTCGCCTAATTGCAAAACCCCAAACATATTAGAATCAAACATCCTCATAGCGTATTTTGAAGTGATTTAGTTGTGCATCACAAGTATTTATCAATTCTCAACATGAGCCGGAGATTCACGCAGAAAAATCGTGGTGGCACGCACGAGATCTCTCTTGATGTACAGTTCTCATATTTGCTGGTTTCACGAGTTGCCAATAAATTTTTTCGGACTGAGGGCAGCCAGGCTGCGACAACTCCCAGGCAAACGAATTGTTCTCATAAATCATGCCCATCGGATGTTCTGAACTTTTGAAAATGGTATGAAGTTGTAGTAGAACCGTCGCCAGAAAGTCTTCAATAGGGGGACTTAATTGACATCGAAAGTTTGACAAAACTCCACTGATTTATACTGCTTCACGTTTCATTTGGGGGGGCTTGGTGCTTTCTTTGGGGGGATAAGCCCACCAAAGCCCCCGTGGTGACGGAAATGAGTTGTAGTAAAACACCAGCACGATCGAATTGATACGGTTCAAAAATCAACTTTTACGCAACAGAGACGAAAACAATTTTATAAAACCTAATAAGCTGTGTAATCACAAATTTGTGTCATAATCGAGTCACAGCAATTATTAATTAACGGACGAAGAAACTAAAATTATTAATTGGTTATCTTTCTATTCCTTTTTCAACCAGCCTACGGTAACAATGTGGCTATTCAATTTTTGATCTACCGTTATATGAGAAACGCAATGACTTCTACAGAACGTAGTGAAAATATATAAGAGATCCAAAGGCCATTATTTATAAGCAGCATAAAAATCATCTAATCCTAAGGCACAATATGCAATGCAAACTGGTGTTGCAAATACATGGACCTGCCCAGAAATGATGTCTATTGTGTTTCAGCGACCAGCAAATAAAGCACCAAGTACTTTGTGAATGGATCAACATCAAGCAAACGAAGCCCAAACAATCCTGAGGCCAGTTTTTCGCCGAGTCACTTCCGCACACAAAACGTCGACCAGACTTTGCAGGTGACGAAAGTTGAACGTTCATGCCGAGACCTGCGATGAACGCGAATCGGTAAAAACGTCTTTGCAGCGTCACCCCATCACAGTATCTTCTCGTAGACTTCGACTTTCCACTTTATTCCCTTTTCTTCTTGTTCTCCCACTGGAATCTCGGGACATCTGCATGTTTACAGTGTCAGTGACATCCTACTGGTGAGGCGTGGGCAACGCAAACGCAAAAGGGCACTATTTCCAACTTAAATACGTTCTTTAGGTTGAACGCAGTTACTAAAACGCAAACATGAGCTTGAAACGACATGCATGAATGGTGATGAGTCATACGCTGAGTTCAAACACAAGCAAAGCAAGAAAAAATTCTTGATGATATCAGAGGTACGCATTTTTACATAGACTCTAGTCAAGACAAGCTCGCCACCAGCATAAAATCGGCCAGTTTACGTGAAAATGTTAAAGCATGCATACGTTTGCTTCCCAACGAAAAACGAATACCGCTGAGGTGTTGCCACAGCAAGTTGAAGCACCCACAAATAAAAGCTGTCCGACGACACGCTGCTAACACAGATCTTGAGCACTGATTGTAAAGTTTCGACCGACGTACAACTTTTTAAAACTCTCAGAAACGACGTGAAAACCTATTTACGCCTTTGCACTGTGTTAGTGCTCCTTTAAAATACGAAGCCAGAGTTGCAGTTTACCGGATTTATTCGATTGTAAGCGGCGGCTTATAAACTTTTTTTTCATTCTTTTGTGCGACTTATAAACAAGGGCGGCTTACATTTCTTATTTATTTACCTTATTGAAAGGTCTAGACCAGCTATGTCTAACCCAAATTGCTTACTGAGCCAAGAATTATGTCACTATCTTAACCAAGGTAGTACATTAAATGACATTTGAATGAGGGCCGCACATTAAATGATTTACTTTGATCTTAGCAAACAAAATTTAGTTGAACCGAAAATACTGAAAGTGTTCAAATCCTAAGTGCTATGGCAACGACTACTTGGCACCAGTAAACACTCCGAATGTTCGATTTCTTGAGCAGGTTTAGTGCCAATGGATCAAGCGTAGAAATTAGAAAACTAATAACAAGATTCTAACAAAGGTGTCAGTGGACACATGGAAATCCCGTAGCACGCGGTAAAGATGTGATAAAGTGACGCTGAGAACCACCTGCATAAAAATGTCAAATTTACGATTATCAAAACAAGGACAGGTTGTCTGCATGCAGGATACATATACAAGAGCAAAAAACTAAACTGGGCCACACAAAGCATTCGAATGGGCCGCGGGTTGGACATAGCTGGTTTAGACTCTAGATGACGCTCAGTCTTTCCTTGGCTACGTTTTATCGATCAAATTCTCTTTACGGATTCTATCCTCTTCAGCATCACGTGCACCCTCCGTCACAGAAGGGATTGTGATGAACAGAAGGTAGTTGGTGGTGAAAGTACCATTACCAGGGTTACCAATTAAACGCAAAACGTGCTAGTACGCGGAAGTATCTCAGAGGCTTAGGTAACCTATGCTCGAGTGCGGCTTACAATCAAGGTCGGCTTAAATTAATTTTGAACGCCGTTTCGTGCGGCGTATTATCGAGGGCGCCTTACAATCGAATAAATACGGTATTCATGTAACAGAAGCTTACTTGTCAAGTGGCAAGAGACGAAAGCTGTCATCCAAGTGTGGAAAAAACACGTCGCATTCAAAGTCTGCCATGACTCGCGTCAGAAACACTTTTCCACAGTAAGGTGAATCTTGTATCAACTAAAAATTCAGAAATGTTTTCAGGTAAAATGTGAAATGGAATTAATCTGAAGGGCATTTTCAGAAAATGTCTCACAACCATCTTAAAGCTTTCACCCCATTAGGTACAATTTGCGTTTGGATGGCATCAATTCGCCGCCTAACGAAAAATACGACCAAATTGTTTTTTTTCTTGCTGTTTATCGAAAAAAAAGAAAAAATCGTTGAAACGAACTTTTCTGTCATTAAGTTAATATAAATTTCTGCAAAACGAGAGAGAGACTGTGTATAGGGGGAATAAACTTCTGACGCAAGACAAAAGACATTGACTTTGGAAAAGGTGCTCTCAGTAGAGTGAAATATGTTACGTTATTGCATGCGGAAATTCAATGAAAATAACTACTGTACTTCAGCCGCGTCTTAAACCAGAGAGGTTGGCTCAGGTTTTAAGCTTTCAGCCACGAGCTATCACGCAGGAAGGAGTGTTTCAGTCTGACCCTACAATATACAAACAATGCAAATGTACTGCATGTCCAGGTAAAAAGACATGAAAATAACACTTTGTTTTATCAAGCATAAACATAAAATACGTGGAAAAAAACAAACACAAAGCAACATAACTGCAATATAAACGCATCCACGGTCAAGTCATGAAGTTGACGCAACCTTCTACAAAATAGCAAGTTCCCCTCGAGTTGGCTGTTGGTGAGGTCCTTGGCGCCATCGCCGTTTTTGTTCACACATAATCTCATAATCAGCTTTTACAAGCAGCCAACTTACCTCACAGACAGAAGAGGTATTAAAAACCTCTAGTTAGCTCCAACAATGGCAAACAAAACTTAACGAGAACAAAATTTGGAAAGGGACCGAGCACCTAAGTCGGCAGTCTGCGTTCGAAAAAATCACCTGTACAGGGTAGCATGTGATTCGGGGGGGTCTGGGGGTGATTGCCTCCCATAGCGCTGCAAAACGTATCACAATCAAGCCAACAAGATCGGTGTTCATCAAATTTCAGCGCACAGAAAAAAGACAGACAGGAAGCGACAGTTTATGTGTTAAACGTGGAATTCTGATATAAATGGAAATGATAGTTCGAAAACGTTGAGGCGCTCATCTTTTTCGGTAATGCCACGGTTCGGTAAAAGTCAAAAGATCGCACGTATTCACAATCCGCATTACAAGCTTCTTAGAATTACTACATGGTCATCCACCAAGTCGCAGAAACCAGAAGCCTTTTCGTCAAGGCACCTACCTCAGTGATGAACTCGGGGTCTAATATAATCAGTGTAATGCAACGACATTTTTGCCTACATTCCAAGGAAAAATACAGTGTCTACAAAACCATGACTGCGAAAGGCATGCCAAGGTCCAACGCAAAAACATTCCACAACGAAGTTTATTTAGCAAAAAAAACTGTTAATTGTTTAAGAGTGACATCAGAAATTTTTTAAACGGACTTACTTTTCAGATAGATGACCATGTTCCACATTAAAACGTTCAACTTTAAACAATACTTTATTCTAAATTGATGTGCTCTCAAACCATTTACCTTGTATATCTCACTTCCACCAATATTTATGATTTCATGGACCTTGTTTCTCCATTCATCACTCATCAACAGAGAAATTAAACCATCCAAAGAACGCACAATGGCATCCTGCATTTTGCACATGAGAAATGGGATGCAACAGCCATTAGAAAATCAAACCAGTCTCTATTTGATTGCAGATTTGCTACAATTTATCATATTTGACATTTTATGAAATTCTCTAAAATTTCATAAATGTTTCACCAAGTTTGCCTTATTGTTACAATAAGGCAAAAAATCAGAAAAAAAAATTTCCTTCTGAAAAATCAGAAGGATTTCCGTTGCGGTTTGGAGCTTATCGTTTATTAGAATGAAAAATCTGCGAACTCCTTTGGCCTCTTACATTGAAACAGCTCAATTAATTTGAAAATGTGCACAGGCTGTAACATGCAATCATATTTATTAGAATTTATACTGAGACCACAAATTTTAAAACCTTATTTTAATGTGAAGAAACTCAATTTCAAGAAAGCTATAACCCCCGTCAGTAGCTAGAAAAGTAAAATCACTTTTTAATATTGCAGCATGCTGATTTGTTGAGATCTGCAACGAAAAAACTGAGAGCAAGGTTATATTTAAAATACTAATTACCCCTAAATTGCATGTAATGTATATTCACACAATAAAAGCAAACTGCCGAAATTGCTTAAGAGAAATGTTATAACCAGCTCAGATTTATATTTCAAGCAGCTGTTAATACCAATTCCAAAAAGCATCAAAACATGTAAAAAATTTAACAGCTAATCTTACTGGTCCAGTGGTGTCCAAGGGCAACGTCTTGCTCATAACAATGTTGAGTCTATTTTTAAATGGTCGAAAAGGCTTGGGAATTCCATCCCAATTTTTTCGACCCATAACTACTGCATTTCTTTTACCAGGAGGTGGGTTGCCAGTAGAGAGTTTTGTAAACCAGTTCATTTCTTTTCTGCAAGTAGATAAACTAAGATTAACAAGCATGTGCACACAACACAAGAAAAGTGAGAAGTTGGTGAATAGAAATGCAAATACAGTATTTCATGAAAACGTTTGGCAAAACTTGATTGTTTACTGACTAAACTGCCAATGATAACATAAATCCAACAATAAAAAATATATCATAAATTCTTTAAAATTTGAAGTATTGACAAATCTACAATTTTTATTACAAATGAGAAGTTTAGTCTTGAGTGCTGGCAAATAACACTGTAAGATTTAGGATTGGCTGAACATCTTGGATTAAATAAATAATTGCTAGGGGGATGATTATTCAAAAATCTTTTTTGTTATGAATTTCTTGTTAGAAACCAGCATAAACTTAATGACAAAAACAATAAACCTTTGAACAAATGCAGAAAGTATATCAACTGACTAGCCCCCTCACTTTTTTAGTCAATTTTTTCTATATTTAACATATTACAGCAAGATAAACAGCGTTTTTCTCATGCAAAAACAAATCCGCATGTGATACAGTGTTTTATTTTCGTTGAGACAGTTCGGTCATTTTTTTGAAGAGACATTTTGGTCACTGAAACATTTCAGTCATTTGTCTCAGAGTTGTACCAAACTCATCATAACAGTGTTCATTAGCCTATATTTTCAGACATTCTGACCGAAATGACTAAATTTTTGCAGTCATTTCAAAAACGTTCCAGTCTATGACTGAAAAAAAACTCAGATGGCACCTTATCAGCCATGGCTAACCACAGAGCATTGTGCAATGCTCTTATAAGCTATTAAATCAAAAGTTTTCATGACACCCCTTAAATCAACAGTTCCCAAAGTTTTTTGAACATGACCCAAATCTGAGTTTGGTGAAGATTTCGTGACCAAAGGCAAAGCCTCTAACAGCATGTTAAAATAAAAATAATACTGATTGCAGGGATGTTTTTGGCAATAAATTTATAAGTTCATTTTCAATGTCAGCCATCTAATATTATCTTAAGTACCTATGCTACAGACAGACACAAATAGTGATAGTGTGATTATGAAACAATGTATTTAATAAAAACATAACCATTGTTTGTATTTAATAAAAACATAACCATTGTTTCAGTGCAACTGGTGTAATTGAAGTTTCACCCACATGGTGTTTTCGATGCAGGGCTTAATCTTCCTCAGTCCATTGTGCGTTTCGTGGCCAGGAGCAAGACAATTGTGAGCCTAGCCTTAGTTTTGATGACCCTCTGTGCCAAAGATCCTTGCTAGCATGTGTGGTCAGAAACAGAAGAAGATCGCCTTGGAAACTGTTTTTTTTTTTTTTTTGCTGAAACATTTCGGTCTTTTTAGCTGAGACATTTTGGTCACCGAAACATTTCAGTCATGACTCACAGTTGTATTAAAACTCACCATAAAAGTGTTTTTAGCCCTTATTTTGAAACTTTCTGACAAAAATGGCTTAATTTTTTTTGGTCATTTCAAAAACGTTTCAGTCTATGACTGAAAAGAAAACCAGCTTGGCACACTTTGTGACCAGTGTTTGGGCTGCCTCCCATAATTTGAGAATCACTGTCTTAACTGATGCCTTGTGTATAAATTTCACAAAAAGCAGAAGTATTGTTGCTGCAATTACGTTTAAATTGAAAGGAAGAGTCAAGTACAAAAGGTTCTTCCTGAACAACAAATCCTTACGGCAATCTCCAAGGAAGTTTTCCATTAATTCCGATTCCTCTGTTATTGCAACAGGCAGCCAATGAATGAATCTTAACATCAGCTTTCATCATTAGCACAAGCTTGCAATTTTGTGTCCAAGCTAAGCATAAAAGTAATGAAGTTTAAAACCTGCTATAAAAATCAACTTGAAAACTTGCACAATAGATACATTTGAAGGTTGTTTTGACACAGTTTATATTTTAATCCTGTTCAGTGAGTACATCAAAAAATAAGAAAGTACATAACACCTTCAGAAACAATGCCAACATCAACCACCAGGTATTGAAATATATATAATTCACCTTAATGCTACATATATATCATTATTGTTTTCATGCAAATGTAAGATTGAACTTCAGAAGATAAATATGCAATCTGTGATATGGCATTGTATATTTGCAAAAACCACAACTTCCTATTGTTGACAAAACCATAATATTTTCAGTAAAAACACATTATTGTGCATTCTGTATACCTAATGAAGTGCATCATCTCTATGAACTCTTCCTTTCAGCTTTTCAACGTTTTACTGTGCTTGGATGTTTCGATGTGAAAAATATGACCTGAACTAACAGTTTTTATGCTTGCTCTTCATAATTTTTATGGTAACAAAATGTTAAGAAGTGCTTGTTTGGGTAATTTTTTGCATGTGTATGATTTGCAGATTGATTGCGAAGATATCAGTATTATGAACACTTTATTATTATCAACACTTATAACATTGCAATGGTTATTATTTTTATAATTTTCCATTAACTGTAGATTTCCATGATCAAGCTTAATGCACACAAACTGTGTCTGATGTGTTTTCTGGTGATCTTTGTCTAATTCACAATGTGACGTAGCTACTGCAGTGTCTGGTGAAGTCTGATTCCATTTGCTTAAAAACTGTTTCAACATATACGCAGTAAACGTAGCGGCTGGTTTCCTCAACTTTATTTCATCTCAGCCTGTTAAATTCACATTAGCCAGACTAGTAAGTGACTTTCTGTGTTTGCACAGAGTATCCTGTTGTATTAATTTTTGTTGAATGTGGGTTACTATAAGACAAAAAGTGTAGCCTATGGACATAAAACAAATCTTCAGATTTAAGGTCTATCATATACATGCAGCGTATTCTGTAGATCAACTGCCTAATCAGCATGCCCTTATTCATTTTATTTTATACACCTAAGTGCCGTGTTCATCCTAATGACTCGTCTCCACAAAGGTGAAAGGTTTGAATCTACAAATTTGTGCAAGCATGAATCATTAAAAAAAGATGAAAACGGAGACTAATCGGCTGATTCCTCAAACACTTGCAGCAAACCTGGAGCTTTTAATGCGTGTTCATTCCAGATTGGTTTCATACTTCACAGTATGTAAATAATGCAAATCACAAAGACACCCCACAGCAAAGGCATATTGGCTCCAAACTTTCTATCAACTCTTGTAAGCCAGGAAAAGTTTTTATTACCAACACTTCATATCAAATTACACTTAACCATTCTTTAAAGCTATGGACCTTGAAAAAGTTTTTCAAACAACCCTTTCATTTTTTGCCAGATTATCAAATATCAAAATAAAGGGTTGAGTATCCGTTAAAGTCAAAAATCTTTGAGGTCAAAATGAATGAATCAAAACAGGAAGCACAGCAAGCATTAAAAGGTGTGATTGATGGGTTTTTAGGAGACAAAAAGTGACAAAATTACAGAGTTAGTAAAAAAGCTAAAGGGTTGTCCCATGCTTTTAAACCCATATTTTTATGCTCCAATATGGATTTCTATAAGGAAAATCTTAATGACTTCAGTGAAAAACATGGTGTAAGGTTTCAGCAAGATATTTAACCAATGCAAAGATGATATATATATGGCGGCTGGGTTAATGCAGTGATGGATAACTACATTTGATCAGGCCAGTTAAGGTTGGTCATAAAAGAAAAGCTCATTCAACAATGCATTTTTTAAAATGTGAATATCTCAAAAACCAATGATGATATCATGAAAATACCTTGACTTCTTTAAATCACTGCCCAAAAATATATACAGAGGCATTTAAAGGAGCAAATAAAAATTTGTTACATAGTATAATTAATACACAGATCATATTTGGCAGCTACATCCATCATATTTGTGAAACATCACACTGGAAGAAGAAACCAAATTTTATAAAAGACAGTGGCTATAGATGCGCCTGTGGATCTTGAAATTTGAAAACTTATTCATACGCCACCTATGAGTGCGACGTAACAGTAACACACAACGAGAGTGCAATAGGCTTGGTAGAAATGAATTAAACGTACATATGGTATGCCTAATTTTAGGTAAGATTTTACTTTAAGAAGTTTCTCATCACTTTTGCAGTAACATTCTGCAGTAACTTCAACCTTGTAATGTTCAAATTGTGTAGTAATTATGTAGCCCTTGCAATCTTGTAGATTTTGTGCAGCAAGTGTTTCAGTCGGACCTGTCATGAGTTAGTGTATGTTCTCAAGTGTTCCTGCCCTTTTGTTCATATGTGAACTCAATGATGGTTTTGTCCATGTGGTTATTCATTATGTTCATCAACTTAATGCTGTTCATGACTTTCATCTTTCATTCATATATTTGGAGCACAAGATCAAGAGAATTCTAGACTTGTTGTTGAATTGGAAAGTTAATTTCAAATTGTTTAACACATAAATGGGTCAGAATGGAAACATGTATCTACAATAGTGTTTGATATATGGCAGGGCCGCAACCAGCAAAAATTTTGGGGGTGGCGGAAGTCACTTTGGCAATGATTATGACATCATCGATGTGCAATCAACCATGATATACAACCGTTTTGCTATGATCAGCTGTGCTGCCACAGGCTTTTTTGCAAAAATTAGTTGATTCACAAAAAAATAGTAGATCTGAAAAAAATCACTAGGTTCAAAATTTCTGTGTTGAAGTGAACAGTTTCACTTGAAATAATTTATTCATGTCTTATATCGCCTAAAAATCTTAACACCACTTGCAAGTTTGTTAAAATAGATCGTGCTGAAGCGTGGAAAATCTTATGTTAGAAAGCTTCAAAGTTTAGTTTTTTTTAAAGAGTTTAAAGCGACAACACTGACGAAATGATTTACTGTATGCTAGATCAATTAACCACATATTTAATCAGCATACTTCTACTGCACTGATCTTGCAGAGAAATGAAGATAACGTCATAGCCAATATTGCATCAATAAACCGCACAGAAGTAAAAACAATAAGAAATGGAGATTACAAAATTTTGCTTGCTCTCTAAGTGAAAATTTTCACACGATTCACGTAATCAATTGCTTTTTTTAAAAAACGAGCTGAAAAGTTAGAAATAACACATCCTATCTTCGAACACATACCTTGGAAAAAATCACTAGGTGTAGCAACTATGATCACTAGCTTACAATTAAAAGACAGGAAATGATGATAAATTCAAAAAATCTCATTCACGATTATCACCTATCCAAATTCAGAAAAGCTCATTCACAATCATTACTTATCCCACAGACTGTTTCACCAAAAGCTTTCTTTTAATATTTTAGTGGTAGTCTTTTTGAATTTTTCAGACGCAACAGCAAGAAATCAATCAATCTCAGACATGAGTCAGGCCTGTAACCAGCTTGGGACAACGGGGGGAGAAGAGTTTTCTGAGAGGGGGACAAATTTTTGAAACTATGTCCAAAACATTTGTCCAGGGGGGGCGAAGAGTTACAGGACCAACATCAGTTAATACAAAAAAGGCACAGAAGAATAGATGACACATTATACTAATGAAACAGAGAAGATTGATATACACCAAAATATTACGCACGATTGAAAGCAGCTGCTGGATGCACCTGCTCATTGTATTGCCAAAGTGAAAGTGTCATAAAAAAAATATATTCTTGATGAAGGTGTAAATACGTTTATTTATCTTGAAAAACTGTTGAAACAAAATTTTGACAAGGAATTCATTGCCTGCTAAGTAAATGGTTGGTATAATCCAGTTAGAAAAGCAGCTAACACCTAGATTCAAATTTTACAGCAAACAGTGAGAAAATCCTACTACATTTTGCAACAAATCAGCTAAATTAGCAACACTTTGTAGCAGTAGCCTCGATTGCTAGCCTATGGATTCCTGCTCTGTGAGGTCACATTCACAACCACATCACTTCCATGGAACAGATAGTTTCACTTCATTATTAGTGCCTCAAAACTTGTCTCTGGTTACTGTGTTTGGAGTGTTCAGAGCCATGACAAGCTACATTGATTGGTTAATTGTTAGTGTTTTATCATGGTACAATGATTGGTTAGTTTTAAAAAAAGATTTTGAGAAGTTCACGTAAAAGTAATGCAGTCTCGATAAATAACTTTTTGTGTGCAATACATGGATGCCATCATGTTTGCAAAAATTTCAGGGGGAGGCAATTGCCTGATTTGCTCATTCCTGGTTGCGGCCTTGATATATGGTTATCAGTTTTATTAAGATAAATAAAGACAAGTTGTAATAAGCAATTTTACGTTTACAGCATAAATTGCTGTTTTAACGTAAAAACTTGCTTCTTTGGCAGAACCACATTTTTTGGCAAAAAATATACTGTCTTCCAAACAATTTGAGACACCTATGAATATGGAAATTACCATAGTTAACACATTTTGTCATTTTGACCATAATTTTCTCAAAAAAACAGCCATTTTAGCCATACGCTACAAATAATCTGGCAACCCTGGTTGGCACTAGGCAGTATCTCATAAATACAACTCGAATTCATTGGCGGCGGCACTTCATATAAATAAAAATAACGCAGAGGCAATAGCAAAAAAGGTTGTACACCCCTGCACTAAATCAAAAGGTTTAAATTACAGGCACAATAGGCTAACAGTAACATTATGAGTCACACAACCGAGTGCAGCAGTCTTCAGATACAGTAGGAGTGCAACAAATACAAATGGTAGCCAAAAGACTATCACTGACTGAAACATCTGTGTAAAATCTACTGACTACAAGGGCTAAATCATCACTACATACTTCAAAGCAACAATAAACGGTTGAAGACCCACTTATGTGTTACAGAAAAAATCACTGAATCAGTGACATGAGATGAAGACCGTCCAAAAAATACAAAAAAAACAAAACATTTTATGAAAACTTAGTTTTACAGTGACAATTCAAAAAATGGCCAAAAAAATTGGGAATTTTACAAAATGGCCAAATGCGTTTTTTCACGGCTAGCGCAGT
>JGI24158J21664_10003433_pt1 | contig 19867 bp, 16 predicted proteins | sample Ectturendosymbi3_FD_21664 | JGI IMG/M metagenome (IMG submission 21664) | reverse complement strand
AAATAATTACTTTTTTCAAAACAAAGCGCATAATATCTACAGTATAACAAAACAGTAGAATCTGTTCAAATGGCTCTGTGGCCCATTGAAAATGTCTTGGTAGCCTAGTACTGGGCCATGGCCCACAGTTTGGGAACCACTGACTTAGAGTGAAGTCAATAATAAAACAGGAAAATAAGGGAATGTTAAAAAGAACTTTTTTTCTCACTTATATGTTCAGGCCCTAGCTCCAGGGATCTCCTAGCAGAAATATTTAAAAAACAGTTGGCCTTTAGCATTGCAGATAATACTACATTAATGCAGTTTTGAATTGGTCAAAAATTTCCCACTGCAACTTTGGTTGTATTTGTCAACTATCAATGCTTTTTCTTTCAGGTACAAATGTTGCTTGAGGAAAACATTTCAGAAGTTCCAGGTATAGAAAAAAACATATCAGTGGAGACAACTGATGCTGATGGTAACAGCCTTATGCATATAGCTGCTGCTAATGGTCATGCCGAGGTTGTTCGCTTTCTCTGTCTTAAGGGTAAGTTGCCATTTGTCAATGTCTTGCCTTTGTTTGGCATGTTTGTGTTGCTAATTCTTTAAATCTTTTGAGTTTTATGCACTCATGTTCTGTGTTTTATTCTGTAATACCATAGTTGTTTCAGCATACAGCTTGGTGTATTGTGCATCAAATGCAGCAAATGTGCTCAAAAGACTGACTGTGTGATTAACCTAGTGTTAATCCCATAAATTTTGATTTCACAATTTTTTTTATTGCAATGGAATTAGATATTTTTATGCCACGTTTTTTCATGGTGATGTTATTATTAAGGCACTTATGCTGGCTACTTTTCAGGTGCTAGCCTAGATCGCCCTAACCTGTATGGGTGGACACCACTGATGCAGGCTGCCAGGTATGGTCATGAAAGTGTGGTGAAGCATTTGCTGAACAAAAATGCTAAAAGCAACGTCACTACATCTTTGGGATTGTCAGCTTTAACCTTGGCCATATATGGTGGCTACAGCAAAGTAAGAAATGCTGCAATATTTAAAAAAAGTTCTACTTTAGATTATTCATAACAACTACACATGATTGGGATCAAGACGTCTGTGGGAAGTGTGAAAAATGACCAAGGGAAGATCCCATGTTAAAAAATGAGATACCTTCAGTTCTAGATTTGTTTGTGATGATAATTTGGGTAACTTTTTTATGTTGTTTTTTTATTACAAAAGTAAAATGCAACAATTCACCGAATTTTGATTTGTTGCATTTTACTTTTCCAATCGCTGCATTTTAGGCAGCTTGAGTGCAATTAGAAACGATAGGTACTTAGTTCAGAGCCACCGCGGTTCAGTAGTTGCCACGTCATAAATGTGAGTCTTAGTTGACTTGCACATAAGGCGCTAGTTTCATAAGTGCTTGCGTTTGTAAAGAGCAAGTTTTTGTTCTTGGCCCCATAGACTAAACAGTTTCTTGTCTAGATGCCAGATCACTGTTTAGTGTTAGGGGCTGGAAGTTTGCTGAAATTTTATCTGTGCTTCTGTTTTTCCTAAAAAGGCTGCGTATCTAACCTAAAATGTCTGTGTTTTAGATAGTCGATCTTCTTCTGAAACGGAATGACAACGGTGCTACAGAATTTGACAGATCCGACACTGTGTCGTACTTCGTGACCCCTTTGTCAGTCGCTACTATGTACGGACGAGACGATTCCCTCAGGACTCTGCTTAAAACAGGCATCCCTCCAGATCAAAGTTTCAAATCGGGGGAGTGGACAGCGTTAATGATCGCTGCTTTAACCGGTAAGCTGGATTTTATTTTATAAGTTTAAAAATCATATACTTTCTGTCCAGCGCTGATTTGCATTTTCGTTACCGCTGCTCTTTCCACAAAGAAAACTGAAACAGCGCTAACGGAAGTGGTTAGTTTGTAGAATTTGCAACTTGGGTTTTCGTTGGTACCTGCATGGCTTTTCAGTTGGTCAGTTGCTTCTGGGTAGATACACGCAACTGCGGTTAAGTTGTATGACCTTTCGCGCGTTTGGATGTGTTTGAATCTAAACTGCAGGTATGGATGCTTTGCGGTCGAGGGATGACAGTCAGTGTTCGCAGTTTTGGCTGATCTCGTTAGTCAAAAACTTTACGTTTCAGGTCAGCTTCCCATGGCTCGCCTGTTGGTTGAGAAAGGCAGCAATCCTAATAGAAAAAACAGGCTGCACAAAACCGCACTGGAGATAGCGACAGACTGCGGGATGCGTGAAGTGCGCGGCTACTTGGACAGAAAGACGACTGTGAAGCCTGAGAGAGGTGAGAATCTTCGAACTTGAGCACCAAAACTATTAGTACTGTTTAGCTGTAAAAGTTTCCTCGACGGCGAATAAAAGTGTAAATTTAAGGTATGGAGCGAAATTGTGGACCATTAACTGTTTAGAACCTGTCGTGACGAATCGAAAGACGCTTTTTATTACCAACGCGATTAAAAAGATTTTCCTAGTGTTCGGCTACGAGTTTCAACAACAGCTTGTGTCAGAAAGTTACGGTGTACTGATATATTTTAGGGCAGGTGCTCTAAAAATATCTTCTGTTTTTGTAGATTTTTTACGATTTGTGTGCTTGGTTAAAAGAAGTAATAGTTGATACTTTAATGGCTGCAGTTGTTCAGTGCAAACGTAACCGCTAATAATTAGTAAGTCTGGTATGCAGCTAATAATTACTGTCTGCTTTCGCCTTTTGGTGTCAGTGGGCGTTATTTTGTGGTGAATGAAGTGCTGTTCTTTTCTGGAAATTACTAAGCATCAGAACATGTCATATTTCGAAATAATCAGGTTGTTCTGAGAACATCCCGTTCCAGATCATCCACAGGCTCTGTGTATGCGTGCGTAGGTGTTTTATTACTTTATGTTGCTTTACAGTCGCTGACAAAGGAGATAACATCATCTCAGCGGTGAAAAGCAGTACGTATGTTTAAAAATTTCGCTTCTACTCTTGGCACTATTGACTAATTCGGACACTGCTTGGAAATCATCGACTCTTCACAGCGTTTTTGTTGCCCGAGAACGACTGCAGTACATAAAATCGAGACTGCGTGCATTATCAGTGACTGTCAATCCAACCCTCACACAGCTTATTTTTTGTCCTGATCGGGGAGTCGCTTTCTGATAACCGCAGAATTCTGTTAACCTTCCCACCTTTCAGAGTAGCGAGAACCCTTGCCAGGTGTGGAAAAGCCCGACTTCATCCTGCTCGTCCTTGAGAACGCGATGTGTCTCGCAAGCATAGTGCACGCGCTGTTGATCTTGTGGCGTCATGATCGCCGATAATAGCTCAATGCAAGGCCAGGCTCGTTAGTGTACCTTTTCTCCCTGGCATGTATTTTGAGCGTAAGCTTTGCGTTTGGCAAATTGCATTTTCACATCACTACGCGCAGTACTGACTTCATGTCGCTTGTTAACAAGATGGCCTCGGGACATGGAAGAAATCGAATACGCTTGACCTGTGATGATAGTCATGTTATGTATGGTCGATTGTCTAGTCGCGCTGTTCTGGTTATGACGGAGGTTCGATCCAATGATAGAAATACTGACAAGCGCTTTAGCTGCGAATGAGTGGACTTGCGCCTTCAAATAAAGACTTTGGAAATTTCGCTCCAACTTCCCTTCAACTTCACTCAAATATTCACGGACAAAAATGACCGAAAAACTATTGCTTTGCAACGTTCTTCCCCCGTTTTCTCAAGAGTTACTGATATTTAAGCAATCCGTTTCTGTAGAGCAGGAGTTCCCAACCTTTCTCTGACCATGTACCCCTTCAACATTTCGACAGATGAGCTCCTAAAATTTCTTACGACGAAAAGGCTGAATAAAATGAAAAAATCCACTGAATTTTTAATGGAACCTTTAGATTTTTAGAACTACAGTATAATCAGGATTTTTTAAGGTGTTTACCCCCACCCCCAGCCCCAGGGGTACCTGTACCCCAGGTTGGGAACCCGTGTTTTAGTGAATGTGTCGTTGCGACAGATTACATGCAACGAAACGTTGAAATAAGTTGCGACGTATCCGCGCAGGAAACTACGACAAGGTGGAGGAAATATTAAACGATGACAACACTCAAGCCAATCGCTCTTCTTCGGACGGGGCAACGCCCCTAATGTACGCATCAATCAACGGCCACCTAAGCATGATCCGACTGCTGATACAATCCGGGGCAGATATTGACGCTACTGATTACGAAAACGGATGGACTGCACTGATGCAAGCCACGTATTACGGGTAGGTGTTGTTGGTGCTTGTGCTTTGGGAAGCATTGTGGCAGAGGAAAGACTTCGGTAATTGATTTTTTATGTGTCCCAAGTAAAACTTGGAGGCCAAAGCGAAACTTCGCCTGTTTGCTTTCAGATTTAGTGTTCAACTGTTTAAGCAACTTCCTTCGTCAGCAGCACAGGCGCGGTAGTTCGCCAACACTACTAGATGTTATTCCGTGCCAGTTCGTGTATTTGCGCGCTAATTCACTGGCAGTGCCTGTTTTCATACGTACTGCCGTCGTTTGCAGAAATTGCTCGCGCGTTACTCGCCAATAATGTCACCTTACGGTTCCGTTTCGGTATTTTTCAGAAAAACTCAAGCAGCCATTCTACTTATCAAGCTGGGAGCAGATGTCCACATTCAGGCTCACAACGGCGTGACCGCGTTTGACATGGCCATGCTGATCAGTAAGCAATGGTTAAAACTACGAGATTGTTTTCATCTGACGGCTTGAAAAACTGACTCTATGTTTTTTTCCGAATATATGTCCAGTTCTGCGCGTTGTGATAAGCGAAAACATCTACCATACTTACATTAAACTCTTGTTGATCTGCAAACAGTGAAAGTGTATTGACATGGGCATGGTCAGACAGAGTGTTACTTTGTCTCGTCTATTTTGTTACCATAACAGCAGCTTTGTGCATGGTTCCGTGCGTACAATAACACCGCCTTGTCCGCTCAAACTTTTTCTCTATAGATTTAAATGACACCACTCTGTTCCGGCTGCTGGCGGAGAAAGTGATGCAAGGCAAAAGGGAAGGCCACAGTAAGGACGCCGACTCTTCCCAACTGACCAAAGCCTGGCAAAGCGGTTCCGGATCGCTGCTCAGCGATATTCAACCGCCTGCACCGCCAAGTATAGCATTTGTTCGCTGGTGGAATAGATCGTTGACACTTATCTTGGCCAGTTGTAGCAGTGGTTTGCCGCAGTAATTTCTCGGCGACTTGGCAAATGAATAGAATTTGCGCTCAGCGTGCAATGCACAGCAGTTACGATCTGGTGTGAATGAAAAAAAAAGAAAAAAACGACATAATTGGTTGCATCTAATCTTTCTTCGATATTTTTCATCACGAGGCAAACTTCATGCGGTGTCTTCGGTAGCGCGCATCATTTCAAATTGGACCGACGTGTTTGGGAATGTGTTTTCAGCATAGGTGCCGAGTTTGAAATTCCTACGGGAGTGCGAAATCCACGACGTCACAAAATATGACGTAAAAACCTGCGATTTTTTAGTCTTCTATTCCATATTTATCCGAAAAAGTTTCAATAAATTTCAGAACAATGCCTTAGTACTTGTTATCAAAGGAATGGTCAATCAAAAAATGAAAAGTTAGCTGGAGTGCCGAGCACTCACCGCACATGGTTTTAAGTGTTCCCATACCTCTCATGTTACCTTAACCATGTCGCCCAACTTTTCCCAGCTAACAATAGGCCAAGCAATCTAAATGCCGCCGCGGTTTGTAGCATTTTTGCACAGATTTCGTTGAATTTTGTTCATTCCAAAACAGCGCAGTAGGGAAATCGGTTTCGGTAAAGTTTTCGACTGGTTGTGAAACGAGTGATCATGAACGAGGTGAAGTCTGGCAGTTCAGATCTCGCTAAAATGCGAGATTTTGGCCGCGGTGACCCTTGAAATTAGCTGTTTCATTTTTGAGGATTTTATGGTTTTAACTGTGTCCAAAGTAAAGTTGTGTAAATATGGTACAGCAGATATAGTCAGCTGTCCTAAGCCTGGAAGATTTCTTCGCGCTCACTCCGCTCGTGTGCAACAGTTAAATGTGCGTTTGATGCGTCTGTTGTTAATTTGCCTTCTGAGGAAGTTAAAAGTGTTGTTTACTGGGCTTATTCTGTTGTCAACTACTAGTTTAAAAAGCGTGTTAATACGTACCCTACCAAGCACACAAATACGTTCGTGGAAAACTTCGGTAAACCAATATAGCGGTTGGTCAAAAAACGACGATGCATTTGCGTGGTTGAAGATTTTGATTTTACACCACATTCTGATTCCCCAAAATGGTCGAAGAGTGAAGTTAACCTCCGGAATAAAAAGAAACCTGTATTTTTTTGCAATGTTGCTGGGTTAAAAGTGGCCGCTGCCACACATGTTCATGCTTGTGAAGGTACCCCTCAAACAGGAAGTAAGAGGACGTTTTGGTCGAAAGTGTCGCGGACCATGCGCGGGAAATTGACCAGGACCTTCAAGAACAGCATCCTGCCTAACAAGCAGATCAACTTCGAGGAAACCCTGATCGCGCCAGAGGACGTCAAATCGAAAGAAGAGAAGTGTGAGTCACGTGTTAATGTCATGAAAAGCCGCTGCCGCAATTGTTTGTGCTGATGCTGCCTTGCTTAGCATTGAGCAGCGCGAGGAGACGGATATTCTTGTCGTAAACGACTGCTAATAAAACTGGCTTGCGCTGACCCTCGAAGTTTGCGCTGATGCTGCCAGTTTAACCCTCGTTCGATATTGGAATTTTCATGGCATTACTAAGGCACGTAGCTTGCTGACAATGCAATACCGGTTTGCTTCAAAATTCAAAAGATGCGTTTTTGCATGTGGCACAGTTTAAGTAGAAACTTACGTTGACTTATTCAAGCTCAAGCTGCTCCAGCTCGCAAACTATCGACTTGAACGAGCGAATGGTTTTGTTTCGCGCGTTTTTGTTTCTTTCTTTGCAAGTGCTTCCCATATATTTTCGAATGTCGTTCCTTTCCAAGTAGTTTTGACTGCTTGGTAAACCAACATAATAGTATAAGACCATCCGCGAATAAGAAATGAAACTTTTTATGATTGTACCACTGTCGTTAACATACACCGAAAAGAGTAATGGACCAAACACAGAATGCTGAGGCACGCCACAATTAGCATGCAATAAATCAGAACGAAAGTCTCCTAGACGCACAAATAAGAAGTGCTTTTTTCTATCTTTGTTACGGAGCTTGCTGTAGGTTGAGAGAAGTAAAAGACCGTAAGGAGAAAGCATTTTGTTGTGCAGGCGAAAAACGTGTGAATTTTCGTTTATTATGGCTGCTGCTGTTGTCAGAAGTCATGAAAAATAGGCTGCATGAAAAAACATTGAGTGCGATGACCAAATCATCACAGCCCCCGTCATCAGCTTCAGGCACATGAGCACAGCCCAAATAAAATGTTAGCTAGTCAAGTGTAGATGTACGCTCATCAAGATCGATTGGCCTTATTAGTGATGCTGGCCTCCAAGCCAAAATGATGTAGGTATTGAAAAAAGTGATGAGCCACTATTCATATAAGACGTGTCAAAACCTGAGAATCCAAATATGGTGTGCAAGGGTGATGCATTGTGACTGCCTGTGTTGTTAACCTATTTAATTCAGATTTTCGTTTCCTGCAATTACAGCATTTTAACCAGTGCAGTTTGTGCAAGTAAAACATCACACCACTTAAAGTTTTTGTCTGCTGAATTGGATTCGAGTATTCATTAAAAACAGTCGTTAAAAACCCTTGAAAAGTCATTAACTTTTAATTTTACTTCTGTATGAACCCTTTAGCTTGATTATGGCTTGCATGAGTTCCTCAGCTTCAGTCGCATGGTGCGCATGCGCGATAATTTGCAAAGCTGCAATTTGGTTTATCGTTTTTTAATCAATATTGTGACGAACAAGGTGTGTTTTTCATTAAGAACAGATTAACGAGCTGGGGTTTAGTTTTACATCTTTCCGGTCACGTCGTTGCATCGCACGGGGAATTGCCTGCTTTGTCTGTAGCAGCGAGTTTCGCTAAAATGTTCTGCTTGCGCCGTGTCATACCGTTGCAATGTGCATTTTCTTTGTTTAATCGCCGTAACGACCCTTTCCAGACGACCCAGACGGGAACAACAGCGCTGCCAATGCCGACCCGTATGTTATGGTAAGTTTGAACTGTTTGCTCAACTGCCGTCCCTCAATTGTGCGGTCGACCGAATGTAAACTGTCGTTGGAGTGAATATAACTTGCCCTGAAAGGATCGATACGGACACACTTTCTGTCCATTATGACGCACACAATAGAACTTTGCATTGTTTCTTACCGTTTCCTTGTTTATCTAAAGCACATAAGCTTTCTGGCTGTGCTTATAGTTTCAGGCGAAAGTTTCGTTGTGATTGGTCGTCCGCAGAAGTAATGCACCGCTGCCGCATTTCTGACGTAAATTATGTTCTTCTGCACCGTTTCCGTTTACTGCTGCGCTCGTGTAGAGATCTACAGAATATTCATCAATGAGGTACCTTACGTCTATGTTAAGACTAAAGTGCCCTGTACTTGAAGTTATTGCTATTTTAACCGACTGTTATCGTCGTCGGCGCGCTTCGATCAGCCTAAGGATGGTTGCCTAGAAACCTCCCTTCGAGTGGGTTATTTTCGGTACAGCCATTCCTTAAGATCTACACTGTTTTTTCAAGTTGAGCAGCGGCAAAACTCATCAGCGCTTGAAATAGAATCCCTCTCAAAAACCAAGCTCAGGCTTGCTTGTGTCAGTGACAAACTTACCTCGTCATAAGAACCAATGTTACGTTGGGATGCGATGACTTTTCTTTCTAAACTGGAACCAGCCACTTTGTTTTAAAGCTACGCAGTGGGTTTGATCGCTATGTTGCTTGCCCAAGTGATGTGTCGTGTAAAGTGTAAAAATGTGCGGCAACGGTGTTGTTACTTGTTTGCGTCCACGTTGCTGACGCATTTATCATATACAGCAAAAGGCCTAAAACGCAGCGTCATTGTGTTTGCCGATGTGCATGATTGAATGTTTGCCGCAGTCTCAGATCCTTTGCTTAGTTCCAGATTCGCTGCCAAGCGATCCTTGCACATACGATGCTCAAGCTGTTTTCTGTAATCACTGCTGTCAAGTTGTAGTCGTCCTGTAATATGTAGAATGGCGCGGTACTTCGCAATTCCAGTTGGCGGAAGGATCCTGCATCTGAATTATGACGTAAAAGCGGTTATAAATTGCCTTCAGATAACTTTTGAAGAAATAGAAGACAATCTGGCGTTTTAACTACGATCATCGGTAGATACATGTCGTTGGTCTCCTTTTGATCAGTGCATTTGGAACGTACGAGTATTTCACTCATGAGCAGATGCATTACGTAACAAAGCGAGCATCATGTACGGTGGAAGCGCGTTTCTCAAATCCGTTTTTATGTGACAGATCGTTTGAAGCGTAAAAACAAGGACTAGTTAAAGGCCATTCATACTAACATTTAGTGCGTGGTCTGGAGTAACATAACAAGTTAGATCTTAATTGGCGCACATTCCGGCAGCGAGTCATTGCTGGCATCGAATCAACTGCTGTCCATGTCATCACGGCTAATTGTAATCGTTCCCTTCTACTACTGCTTTTATTTTCTTCTTGGAACACGTCGCCCCCCCAAAAAAAAACAATAAAACACACGAAGGAATTCCGACTGTGATGCAACAGTGTTTCGCGCAGACCAACCACTGCGCCCCTGCAACCCACATTCCTGCCGACAAGCTATCCCCCGTCGTTCCCCCCTTCCAGTTGAACACAGGCGTCGACAAACAAGCCATGACCACTCAGCGAAAGCTCTCGAGCTCGAAGACGTCGATGTCGAACAGTCTGAACAGCAGCGGGGAGGTTGGGAGGAGTTTTTAGCATTAAGTCCTGATCGTTTCTTGCGTTCATTCATCTGAATTCTCATCATGTCCGGTATTGACATCGCTTAAACTTTTTTTCACGTTCATTAACACGAAAACCGAAATATTGTAGTGCAGTCACCTTGGTTTGTTGATTGATAGCGATCGTTTTCCAGCGAGCAGATTTAGTGATAATTAGTTTGATTGTAAAAAGTCTTGTCACAATCATCAAAATAAGTTGTTGATATGCCATAAGAATGTTTCCTCGTTTTCTTCCTGTGTGGTTGGAACTATACAATTCTACATTTTATTAGTAAATTTTTGCCAAAGTGGCAATAAATCTGGAGTTTTTGCCGTCGACAACAAAGCGCACAAAATTCAGACAAGCCCTCTTTTGTGCTGTTACGTCGTTTTTTTAATTATTCAACGATTTTTCTGTTTTCTGGCGTGGTTATTTCATTGTTCATTTAGAAGTCAATTCGGAAAAAAAGCCATTACGTACCTCCCTTAACCTCCCTTAAAGCAGCCAGGAATGCACTGCTGAAACGGCAAAAAAATGCACTCGATCACCCTGTTCTCAAGCAATGTGTGTTTCGCGCTTGCAGAGTTCAGTCAGTCGCAGTGTGGTTCGCCCGGACAAGTTCCTCTACAGTCCCAACAGCTCGGGCCGCTACGGGACCAACGGCAGTCCGCATTCGTCCGGCGGCGCCGTTTCAGCCACGCGCAGCTTTACCATGTCTTACTCGCGACGTCTTTCCACTGGCAGTCACGAGCCTCCCAATCCTTACGGTAAGCGCTTCTGTGTCCGGCGCGAAGTGCACGAAATGTAGTTTAAAGTTGCTGATCAGGGGTTGCATTTGATGCACTTGGAAAGGAGGTTGTTGCGGAACGTTGCTCCTTCCAGACCGAAATCCAAAGGAAGAAAGAAGTAAATTACTTTTGATTAAGAATGAAAAGCCAAGATAATTTATCACGCGTGAAAGCGGTTTCCTTGCACGAGACTCCGTAAGTTTCGCTATAGTTGATTGCTGTTGTGCGTCAGCGTTGGCGCAACATGGAATCTTTGAAACTTTCAAGACTAGCCCTGTTATGCGAAGCTTATTAACCGAAGGCTTTTCTCACTTACTTGAATATGGCGAATTTTGCAAGTATTAGCTTGCAACATGCATCGAGGTATTCTAAACGCACCAGAATTATGACATACAGTTTCATGTTTTTGTCATAGAAACATCCGAGAAACTGTGCGGCTTGGCGTGGTTTATACCTTAATACAGTGTTTCATAGCCTGGGGTGCTGAAATCAATTTCAGGGGGTGCTGGGGAAGGTCACATATGTGGTGGTCAAAGGTTTGTCCATAAGCTTTCCTTTACATTCTTATTGTTTCTGTCAATGCTGTTGCCATAATTGCTGTTTTTGTTTTGGAGAAGAACCAAGCAAATGATCAAGATGTACTACACTTGTCTTTATTTTGTCCTCATAGTAACCAGGTGTTAGCCAATGGTAGGGGGTTCTGGACTGCTTAAGTGTAACCAAATGGGGTGCTGAGGTAGAAAAAGGTTAAGAAGCGCTGCCTTAATGCGTCGTTTAGAATCATGTTGTCGGATATTTCCCAAAAAAACTTACCATGGTGAAGGTTACGAGTTTGAGTCCTGGTTGATGTAGTGTTTCGTTTTTCTGGTACGACCTATTTATCAGAAGTTGATCAGTTGTAACTGATTATTTAATGTGAATATCAAAATAAACTCACTTACTGGAGTGTTAAGGAAACTCACTGAGTCACACTTCATTGCAGGTAAAATCCTACAAAAGGAAAATATCAGATAAACAACAAAAAACAATCGAATCCGTCATCCATGTAAAACCTACACCTCCTTGTTGAAATGCTGCGTAGTCTTCTTTAGTTAAACCTAATCCTTTCCCAGATTGATCACTGGTGGCATAAAGCGAGTACGTAAACTGCGATTCGTTTTTATTTCGAAGTTGAAACGTAAGTTTCGTCTCCAGGCGACCGCCATTCGGACACTGCGCTGACAAAGATGCCGAAGAAACGATCGTCGAAATACATTCCTGCATCAGGAAGGTGTGGTTACGATTCTGTCCAAATCCGTGGGTCCGTTCGATTTTACAGCAACTGCGTTTCGTTGTTTGCAAGGTTGATGACGTCACCTTATTTCGGTTGCGTCACAAATAACTTGCTCTTCTTGTGTTGCTACAGCGACAACGTGCAGATGATGAGAGGAGCAATGTCTGCCGAGCAGCTGTCAACTGCAGCACAGGTGAAATTTAAACTCAGTTAAGTTGTTGTGAAAATAAACATGTTGCTATGGTGACGCACTCGTTATTTTCAACATGAGCAGGAACTGTGACCCTACGCATGAACTGAGTCGTTAGAAATGGCAAATTAATTTATTGGTGTGGTTGAAAAAGCATTTTGCACCAACAAGAAAAGTCGGACATGGTTGCGGTTGTAAATGCAATGAGAAAGCTGCAGGTGTAATTGCCACTGGCATTTGTTCTTTCTTGCAAGTAATGACCTGCCGCATTCTTGCTCCTTGAAGTCCATAGTGTTTTTAGGAAGGCAAGAATGCATTTCACTTCATCATAAATCTGCCCCCAAAACAAAACTTCTCCAGTTTCTTGTATTTGTGATTTTAGTTGAAGCCCCACAATATAAAATTTCTCACTTATGCCGCGTCATGATGACTTGGCACTGTAAGATTTCACTATTTCTGTCGTGGTTGCGTGTCTCACGCCCAGCTGCCTGTTTTGACAGCGTGCGCTTCAACAAAAGCACGAGGCGTCGAACCCGCCGAGGCGTCGCGCGAACAGCAGGTCCGAATCCATCGCCTCCTCCCAGAGCACCAACTCAACGCTCACCCCCACCCACTCCCCGCGGAGCAACAGGAAGTCAGAGCGCTCCGATGCGTCCTCCGCCAGGAGCAGGAAGAGCCACAAGAGCTCGCAGTCGTCTCAGCGGCAGCGTGAACCTCAAAGAGTTGCCATCAGCGAAGAGGGTGAGATGTTTGATGGTTGATTGCACGGAGGTTTGCCGTTATCGGTGGCTGATGTGTCAAGACGATTTGATGACTTCGGAGTCGGACTTGCTTTTTTATTGACGCTAGGTTGTTTGCAATGCTCGTGTTGGTCATGTTTGTCCTCTTTTTGCACTGATGAGTGTGTTGATGCAGTTTTAACGCTTTATACTATGAGCTTCGTTTGGTTAGAGCCACTAGTGAAATAAGACTCACGTGCCAACATGCGATATGCAACAAACATGTTGGTGGTCACCAGGGGCACAACCAACTCTTCATTTCGGGGGGGGGCAATTTTCATGAAATTTCATTCGATGACGTCATCGTGCTTATTTAACCGTGGTACAGCTTGTTCGCAAATGGTCACAGACAAAGTTCTCTTCGCAACATTTCCGAAAATGAGAACTTTTCAGTTTTAATCAAGATGCAGACCGTACGATCAGGACAGAGAAAAAATTAGTAGCCTAATGCAAACACTTGATTTTGTACTCAACTAGTGCAGTCATGGCTTTAGTGTGGCAGACGTATGGGCTACTAGCAAACCTGCCTAACTTTTCTTCTTGTTTTAGTAAATTCGTTCTAGCCCTATTCTTCCAGCATGTGTTGGAAATTCTATCACAAACTACTGTAAGATCCCAAATTTGAGGGATAGCCTTCATCAAGGGTGAGGGGATCTTTCAATCCTAACATTTCAGGCAAAACGGATCAGGTGTGTTGGGGCAAACCGGCTTTTTCTGGCATCCACACGAGTTGCGTGAAAGTTTTTAGAAGCAAGTTTAAGGCCAGTGGTGTAGGAGATGGGGGTGCAGGGAGTGGAAGCCCACCCCCAAAATTTTTGATTTGATGAAAATCTGGGAAAAATCCCTTAAAATCCGGACAAAATCTGTGTAAATTTGGGCAAAATGTGTGAAAACCTTCGCAAAATCGCTTTATATGCTTTGATTTTACAAAAATGGCGCCCGAAATCAAAGTACAGACGTTTCTTTTTTTGGAGGTCATGTTTCTTCAGTTCTTTTTCAGGCAAGTTAGGGGAAATTTGGGCAAAAATGGTGTCTGAAGTGCTTTGATTTGAAAAAAATGCGCCCAAAATGGATTGAAATGCAGTCATTTTTTGAGGTCATTTTTTTTAGTTTTTTTCGGGCAAGTTTCGGGAAATTTGGGCAAAATCCTTTGCACCCCGAAAAATTTGCCTGCTCCTACACCTATGAAAGGCTATGGGCATTCAGGGCTTGCACTGATTGCAAAACGTAAGGTCTGGTAAAGCGTCATTTGCAACCAAAGTGGTGTAGTAGGTAGGTACGTTCAACACTTCACTAGCACTCATATGACACTTTACTAAACCCTTTTTTGCCAAGCCGTGGCACTGGTACCAACCCAGGAAGACAATAAAACGTGAAACAGTCCACACGCCGAATTTAGTTAAAAATATCAGGTTTCGAACCGAAAATGCAACTATAAAACGTTTTTTTAAGAAATGTACTACGTTAATAATGGTGTACCGTTTTGCCCCTAACAAAAATAATCAAAATGTTGTAGAATAGGGCTCTTCAATCTTTTTGTCATCGAGGAACCCCTGATATACTTTAACGTTTGTCATGGAACCCCATTAACAAATATTTAAAAGACACGAATTACTTTAAGAAAATCAAGTATTTCATTATAAGATAATTCAACAAATGAACAGTTATTACAGAACTTAAAGCAAGAAATTTTTAATGACTTGCATGTTCTTGCATTTTTGGAATTTAGCTGCTGCATTCAGAATTTGGTCATCCGCCAAAAAGAACCCGTATCTGAAATATGTGTTGTCCCATTTTCTATTTTTAGCAATTGAATCACATTTGGTCCGCTTCGGATCAGGTGCCTCTTTTACATTTGAACTACATTGCTCATTACCGTCCACACCTTCGCTGTTGTTATTATTTCACTTCACATGTGAAAATATGCTATTTTGCTACATCTGGCTTGACAAATAGTAAAAAGTTAGGTTTGACATTGTTTATACTTTATTCCCACAAAGGTTGAACAGCAGCTTTAATCTGTGACTCGGTCTACTCTCTACTAGACTAAGGCTGAGTCTACTTTCTACTTAGTCTACTCTGTTGTGAACTGTACATCGGCAACATCGTATAACTGTGATGCAACAATAACGTTCTTCTCTCTTGTTCCGCTATCTGCACTCAACCTCCTGTATAACCAGGGCTACCATACCGTCCTTATTTCTAAGATTTGTCCTTATTTTGAAGTACTACGTCGTTGAAAATATTACTGTCCTTATTTCCAAGAAATGTCCTTATTTATGACTTGCGTCCTTCTTTTTTCTTATTTTCTGTAGCATGACAATTTTAAGTAAGCAATATATTACCGCTAGTAAGCAATATATTATATCTGACAGAACATACAGACCATTTCTATCTCATCGTAGACATTCTGTAAGAAGGTTTTGTGACGTCATAAAAGTAGTACAATCTTGCTGCACAGAAACGTGACGCACTATCAGGCATTGTTGTTAGCACTGTAAGCTGTCTATTCTGGCTAGAATTCTCAGGAAAGCTCATTTTGTAGCAAAAGTTTAACATTTAATTGATTCAAGAAATGAGTAAGCGAAAAAAAGTTTTCCGTGACGATTACAAGAACGAAGTCAGAACAAGACATTGCTGAAGCAAATGTTTCCTGGAGATAAATAGGCTGTATGATCTGACGATAGTCGTGCAAACAGAAACAATTGTTTTATTAGTAGGTAATAAAATCAATTTTTCCTCAACCGTCCTTATTTTTGGTTCTAGATCGATGGTAGCCCTGCGTATAGTATTGCTTATGCAAGTCGTTCCAAAAAGAATTATGATGTCGCAGAAGCGTAGATTGCAAATGAATTAGTTTTTTAGATGTTTCTGTTGCGGCTATTTGTAACTTGGGTTATACGATATGCGGCTCATGCATAGAGCAGGTTTGGCCACCCCTGTTATAGTCTCTGAAATCGCTTCATTCAATAACAAGACGTGGTACTTTGCAAACCAGCGGATTGAAACTTGGGAGTCTTGCAAAGTCGTATAGAAATCAGTAACCCTACATTTCAAATGAAGTCATCGGCTGTTGCCATGCACTCCTATTGTGCTGCGCTGTTGAGACTTCTGCAATCGCTCGCTCGCTTCGCTTTGTGCTGCATAGCAACCCGCAGCGATCGCGCGTCAAAGCGAGTGTGGCATGCTGAGAACCTGAAAGCGCTTTTGTGTCGACCGCGCTGGCTCTGGCGAGGAATGCAGACTTGTCCGCATTGCGCGTATGCCTTGTTTGCGCCAGCACGCTTACCTCATTCGCGATTGTCACTGCGTTCCAACGCTTCGGTCATCAGCGACCGAATCGAAAACATGCGAAGTCAATTTCGTGCTGGTTGCCGACGGCACGAAGATCGGCGCGGTCTGCTTTGCTTTTGCGCGTAGCATCACTTCCGACTTACATGTGACCGCCGAGCCTCCTGCACGTTTGCCTGATATGGTAAATTGGTCGAATGGCTCCTTCATACTTTGCTGCTGAGCGTTAACGATCTCGGGCTAGTGACGAGCGGTTGTCTCTGTTCGTGGAGCGCCGCCTGACGCGAACTTCAGCAACGTCACAAGGCGCTGGCGGCAGTTCCATTTCGAGCGACACTTTTTAATAAACAATCAGCTGCTGTTTCGTCTTGTTCTCATCGCAACCCTTCACATTCAGGATAAGACCAAACAGTTACTGGCTGGTTCCGTGGTGACCTTGCGACCTTCCCAGCGCTGAAACAAATCAAACTTAATTGGATAATATAAAACTGTCGTTTAACTTCAGCATGACATTAGCATTGTTTGCCCGCCACACAAAGGCCCGGCGCCGATGCACGCGCCCCGTGTTTTCAAGCTTGATAAGATCATACTTGTGGTCGAAGCGGAACAATGCGGACCACCTGCGACGACAGTCTCTTTAGGATTGCTTCGCAGCTGACGGCAAGACATAACCAAGCGTCAGTTATCCTTATGCAGTTGGTTACAATTTATCACACCGCCCCGTAACACGACGCACAACTGTGCCAAGGAGCAAAGCATGTGACTTCTGTGCATATTGCGTTGGTTACCTACACCGTTTGCCGCTTGTTTGCATATATTTTACGCAGAAGATGGAAGCGTTCAATTAGTGGACTGCCCTTGTCCAATTTGCGCTACTCATTGTCTTACTTACGTGTCACCGAAGTAATGAACAATTCTTTGCTGTTTTAGTTGCTACTTGGCACGTGTGCAATCGACATTGTCTCAAGTTGTAAGCATTGCCTGCATGAAAACGTAGCATTGTTAGATGCATTCGTGTGAGCAGTCTGTTGCTCTGTTTGCCAGCTACAATGACTGAAAATGCGTTTACGCCGTTTTCGTGCCACGCTGACATTTTCTTCATCCACATAACAACCTGGGCGTCGGAAGGATTTTTTCCATGGCGGGTCCAATATTGGATTTTTTAGTGGTAGCCAAAAATATTTTTCCAAGGGGGGGCCAAACGTGGTAAAATTTCATTTTACCCACTCGAAACTAAGAAAATAATCTTTTTCCTAAAAATTTTAATGGGAAAATGTCAAATTTTAAAATCCAGAGGGCAAGGCTCCCTTCGACGCCCATAAGCTCACAATAGCGACTGCTTCTCTGTTTGCTTCACCAAACAACCTCTCCGACTTTTTTCACAGGTTCGGTTTTGAGCTTGGCGTGCAACGAAGGCGATCACGTCGCTGCCGGACAGGAAGTGTGCGTTGTGGAAGCGATGAAAATGCAGAACAGTTTGTGCGCTGCGAGGGACGGCGTCGTAAAGAAAGTGCACTGCAAGGCCGGCGATAGTTTAGGCGAAGGCGATTTAATTATTGAGCTGGAATGAACGCGAAATCACCGAGTCAAACTTATTTAACACACAGTTCCCGGCGGCTCTGTGGTTTTTCTATCCTGGTGCTTTGTCATTGCATTTTTCGTTATGACTATGATCGTATTTGAGGTGTTTGCCAATCGTGTGACACTGAGCTCAGCTTGACCTTCTTGCCAATCGAGCTTGGTACGAATCATCTTTCGTGCGCGTCGTGTTTTTACGCGAATTGTTTAAACGCAAAATGGCCCTGGTGCCGCCGCGGGTTTTTCCGTTGATCAGATCGTGCAGCATCTTTGGGTCTTTTTCTTCTTCTTCGTGCACCTATCTCTCACGCAATCCCTTCATTGGGTCTTTCAGGCAGTAATCCGTTCCTGCCTGTTCTGCGTGGTTCCCCGTCTTCCATCACACCCAAGTCACAACACGCTCAAGCGACGATGCTGTCAGCCATCACCGCTCGGCAGGTTTTTCGTCCGGAAACGGACGGGTTTTTCGTGTTTTTTTTCACGCGCAGTCGCGCCGCGCCCATTGCACCAGCTTCAAAACGCATCGAGTTTTTTTCGGAAAGCGCCCGGATGTTCGCAAAACATTTTTACCGGCTGCGAGAAGTGGGTCTGGAGTTTACGAGTGCGTGACGCATGCGGTCCAAACTAAGTGCATCAGAACCTTAACACTTGAGCGCATTTGAACTGCGGCTAAGCACGGCTTTCTGCCATTCCAGTCATTTTTATACCATGACATATTTTGACGTCAATGCCTTTTGCCTACGTTGGTGCATTTTGTTTTCTCTGCTGGTCAATGGGCCGTGTGTGTCTCTGAAGTTCAGACGAAAGTAAATCATCTTGGCGGGCGTGCCGACAAACCGGAATATCCGGTGTGATTTTGTTTTTCGCAGGAATGAAAAAAGGATCCGGACGCAGGTGGTGGGACTTGTGTGATTTCGTAATTCGTTTGAAAGTGCGTATTTCGTTTAACCCATAATAGTTACTTTCCGTCGAAAAGCGATGTCGCAAATCGGAAGCTTCCTCGACGCCGCAAACAACAATTTGCTTGTTTTGCGCCACAACCCGATGTCCACACGTGACTTGCACCACTGCTTCTGCTGATAACCTTCCGCATTGCCACCGCATGTTGAAGGTTATATCGCCACAGGAATTCGACGTGTATTGTTTAGGTAACACAGAACACAAAGATTAGCGAGGGAAATATTCGAAGCTGCTGCTGTGGCTGCATAGCGTTCGACCGAAAACTCCTGATAAGGTTGCGCATGGCAATGGTGTGCTGCGATATTAGGTGATCCGAACGTTGTAAATTTAAAATAAGCAGGTTGAAGGTCGTACTGCGATTTATTTACAAAACTGATTCAACGCTACATAACCTTGTGGTTTGCGATTTGTCGCACGCAATACGGTCTCCAAAAAACTGTCGGGAATTCCACATAACGGTCGTATAATTTTGGTTTTCATGAAATTTCCAGTTGCATTTTCAACATTCAGTCAGATTTCCTTGCCCACAAATTTAACGTATTAGCATTTTTACAAGTTTCCTAAAGAAACTGATCGGTCGACAGATGAGCTATAATGTCATAATCCACTTGCAAACCAACAGTATTTAACCAAACTGCAATACACCAGGGATGAACTATTTCATCTTCCAATAAACGAAGAAGCTTCTTGGCACAACCCTCTTGCCGTCGCATTGTGCGTCATCCTGTTGCGTGCAGAGAATACGANGTTGATGTGTGCGCGTCTTTGCTTCGTTGCTTTTTATTATAAGTGTTCCCTTCAGACACATGATCCATATCACAGGGGCAGTCANAACAACACAAAACTGCAAAAACACTTCAGCACAACGCCTCACAGGGAAGGTGTTGGTTGGGACACGCAGTCGATACTGAGTGGGAACAAAAATAGAAGCAAAGCACCAGCAACATCTATTACATTTGGACATCGACATACAGAAGCGTTAGATTGTGGGAGAAACATGGATATGGTAATGGTAATGGTTTATTGTTTCATATGACTCAGCCAATAAGCAGAAGCACCATAAAAGCCATCGCATGCAGTAAACCAACCATTAGT
>JGI24158J21664_10003432_pt1 | contig 19871 bp, 10 predicted proteins | sample Ectturendosymbi3_FD_21664 | JGI IMG/M metagenome (IMG submission 21664) | reverse complement strand
CCCCCCCCTACCCTTTAATCCGGCTCTGAGTACAGTGGGTTCCCCACCCCTGCATTAAATTTTGAAAACTGCTACGAAGAATAAAGTGAAGCTGTGTCAAGTTTCAAGTTGAAGCTGATTTCCCTGATTTCTTGCACAGACATCACAATTGTCCGAAGCACGCGGGTACGAGGTATAATTTGGCGCAGCCAGTTCAGATATTCACTTTTTATTACCTTCATTTTTATAGAGTAAAGAGGGTATTCACTCCGCTTAAACGCTGTCGCAGGGTTTGTTTCGCCCTCAACGCTCCTCTGGAAACGTCACATGTTCAATCTTGCATAAACTGAGTTAGGATAAAAACCAAACGATTCCAGTTTGCAGTTTCAGTGTACCAGTATTGGTATGCCGGACTCTACAGACTGTTGAGAAACACATTAATGACTTTCAATATCGATGCACCACAGCAGTGTCCTCTTAAAATCTTTCGTATTGTTTGCATGGTTAACTAAGCGGGAAGCACTTTGCTGAGTGAGGGTGAATTGCGAACTGTTGTTGATCGCGTTTAGAAAGAAAACAAGTTTTAATGATGATAACTTCAGTCCCCTGGCAATTTGTAGAAAAGTGTTTCACGGTGATAATTTTTTGCATCGCAGACTACTTTTTATAATTATAAGAAAGCTTGGTTTTAAATGGTCTTAATCCTTTGCACTTGCATCGCGAAAATGCCTGCGTTGCTTTTTCTTGTTCGCCATGTCTCATGAAGGGTTTTTGTTGTCTTGCGGAATACCGAGTACGGGATCAGACATGTGCGTCGCATGGGAGGACAAACTGGGAATACCCCCTTTGGAAACAGCCAACCAAGCACAATGGTCAAAGTAAACCAAATACGTAGGCTACTTTGGGAATTTTAATTGTGTGTCTCGTCTGTGTTCTTCCAATTGTGTTGATTTACCACTGTTTTCCCATTGCTAATGTGGTAATTCACTTCGGTATTAAGTCGACCTGAATGACAGTAACCTGTAGACGCTTTACGCGCCAATGAAAGCAATTTGGACTGCTTCAACTTGCTAGTATATCTTACCAAAGGCGGTAATTTTAATCTAGGTTTCCACTTGTACCACAACAGTTGACCGATCGTTTTCAGCAAAACTTTGCAATTGTTTCTGCGTATGAGGGTAGCGGTTTCTTTGAAGCAGGACATTTTCGATCGTTTTGCAGCAAGTCGAGTTTGGTAGAAAGTCAGTAAAATGAACAGCAATAGGATTTTGATGCTTTTGGTTTTATTCGTAAGAAACTAAATAAGTAAAAGTTGTTTGACTCTAAATCTGGCTNCTGGGCTACTTCAAAGTTAAGCAGGTCGCTCTGGGCCGAAGCGTTTATTTTGATCAACTCTCCAGACATTGTGCTCTGCGGCATAGGGACATGAAACAAAACGTGGGTAACGTTCTATTGCAAAAAAGACATTGCTTGCTGCACTCAAGACAGTTGAACATTTTTCTTGCTGAAAATTTCACAAAAGTGGCCACGAAAACAGTAATAGTTGAAGCAACAGCGAAGCACTTTTCCTCACACCTTATCTTTCATAACAAAGGTATTTCGGAGCATCGAGTCAACAAATCCGCGATGACATTGTTCGAGCTAAATATGCCAAAGCTATTTTGATGGAGACCATGCCCGACCTGAACCGGATGCAATACTCCTCGCTCTTAAATCATTGGAAAGCAGAAGCGTTTTAGTAGATTGTGCCGCATTTAAAGTTTGAGAGTGAGAGACTGCCTTCATAGCCTTCTTCTACTTACGCTACACGCCAAAGTTCTGCTACAATACATCAACCTGACGCTTGCAGGTACTTACTGCGTGCATGTGTTTGCGAATATGGACTGCAAAGCTCTTGATTTTGAACGTTTACATTTCAGCGAAGAATTTGAACAACTAGGATTTCATTGCAGACTTTTTGCTTCAAAACATTTAAAAACCGATCCTTTATTTGAATTCATTGCTGACGCACAACGAATTTTCGTGTTTTGATGTTAGTGTTTCTGAACCTTTCTTGGGCCATATGCATCCCGATGAAATTCTGACAAAAACTATACAACCCTCTTCGTAAGAAACACGTTGCATTTAATGATTTAGAGTTGCATGTCAGACTACAGTTGCGGCGCGGTTGAACTGAATAATGGCAGAGCTGAGCGGATAAAAGCAGCGGATTTTCTTGACTGGATTTTGGTATACGGACCTCATAAAACACATTCATCGACCTCTAAGGGCAGGCCGCAACCAGCTGATATTTTCGGAGGGGTAAAATGATTGTAACTTGTTGTTGCACTATTTTCGGGGAGAGAAATGGTTGTAACTTGTTGTTGTACCTATCAACTAAACATGACTTTGACAATTTCGGGAGGGAGCAATTGCCCGGTTGCCTACCCCCTGGTTGCGGGTCCGCCTAAAGGGTTCACTGACCCCAGGTTAAGAACCCCCGATGTAGGTATGGCTTGATGCAGCTATTTAGCCGGAAAAACAACTGAAGTTCACCCTTCCTTCTATGACTTAGGTCTTTTACGTCATTTTTTAGCCTTTTTCCTCTTGAGTCGCGTAATTTGTCGCTGTCTGTTGCTCCTCGACTCCAGTTAGCAGCAGATCTCATTTCACACTCAAAATGAAACGTAGTCGTACACGTTAAAGCCCTGTGTTGATTTTTAAGGCATTTATTGGTAAACTGTGGAGGAATACGCAACATTTTCAACTTTTAACTGAGAACAATCTAAGCGGACTTTCTAAACGAAAGAAGATGAAAACCAAAGAAGAGAGAAACACAACTGAGAAAAAAATAATTGCAACCAGTTTGTCCCAACAATTTGTATATTTTAAAAACCAATGCAAACGACTCATTTTTCTGGGTTTTCAATTGCAATGAATCCGTGTGGGACGTTACGAGAGAAAGGTTGCCGCCCATCAGATTGTGCTGATGGGGGTTATGCACTGCTACACGTAATCTTAAACAACTGCATGTGTCGTCGGAACACCTCTTAACACGTTTTGCTAACTCGCGACAAAGTAATGCACAAAAAACACTTGTCGTACCATTTGGAACAATAGATCCAGCAAACGCACCCACGCAAAGAATTTCTTGTCACATTTAAAAATACTGCAGGATGTCTCCGTCCGGATGTAGTGACGTGGGATTTGCAGAGCGCGGCGTGTGATCGCTTAATTTTTGCTAAGCGATCGAACTTTTGCTACTTCACGAAATGATTGACAGCAATAACGCAGCAACATAGTCATTTGGATACGCACCAAATCGATGATCGTTTGAATGTCGATAAGGTGCCTGCTGGCAATGCGCTCAGTAAAGAAAAGTACGCACTTCTGAATCAAACTGTCCGCTCTGCTTGTTCCGACAAAACTGAACATGGACAACGTTTACTTTTTGCTGTTGTGGCCTGATTCGCATTAATTCCGTAAAGCAGTTTTCAGTCGCGAAAAAGTTTACCACGCTTCACAACTGTTTTGGAGTTAACAACAAGAGCCAAGCGCTGCAGGGAAGAGCGGAAATCACGGTAAGAGTTAAAAAAATAGAAAGTTACAAAAGCGTGTCTGGCGTCAATCACCGAAGCAATAGAACTTCCAACAGAATTGATGAGCTGCTTCAGCAAGCAAACAATCACACACCTTCTGTGCAATGAAAAAATCGAACCCTTGACTTTAACCTGATTTCTCGCTCAACGATAGACAGGAACAAGAGAAGAGTTTTACAAATAACCCAGAACAGTGTACAAACCAGCAATTCTACCGATACTGCAATGCAAGGTTGCATTGACAGCAAACGAAGAAACAATGGAATGGATCATGACGTAACAACAGTGTTGAGACAAGGACAAGCATGTGGCAGCTGCATGGCGATGTCAGGACGTTGCGACGTGGCCTGACGCAAATGACCTTGTTGTTTCTTGATATCAGCAAGTTAAGCGTTCTTTTTCATCAAAACTTAATCCCATAGGGTCAACTTCTTTTGCTGAATATCGCTTATGCGACGATACGCAACAAAAGATGATCGAAGTACTGCAACGTCCAAAACAAAAGTCGTCCGTAGATTATATTCGGTCGGAGAGGCAGCTTAATGCTTAACATGTACTGGGGATAATGGCAACAATCGATGATCAATTGAAAACGTTAGTTGGCGCCGGCGAGGCATAAACAGGCTCAGCAACTTAGCTCACCGCAATAAGCGCTAGTAAGCGGCGTTTCGTAAATCTAAGGTTAGTGCAGGGCAGTGTGACACAGCGATTGCGCGATGCCAGAAAAAAAAACGATTCAAGTAACAGACGATGCACAACACGCAACACACAACGCCAAGCCAGAAAGAAGAAAGTTTTCGTCGCTGAGCGGCGCTGTTGAGTATTGCGATTTGAAGGTCTGGCAATAAATTAACGGTCTACACACGGACGTGGTAATCTCAGCTGTGCAAGCAATAGCCGGCCGCCTGGCATGGAGATGTTGGACACTGACGTCGTTTTGGCAATGAGAGCTGTTTTCTTGCTCTCCTCAGGCGTTGTCCAAACTTCTTTGGAGACACGCAGGCATAGGTATGCTGGGGGATTCTAGTTTGTGAGTGTAGATTCTGTTGACGCCAATTCTCGCGATTGCTTTCAACTCCGGCAGAACACCCAGTAGTTTGTTGAAAAAATGCGGTCTGTCCGCGGTCACGGAGCTTTTGGTCACGTGTTCTTTCAGGCTGTCAATCACCATCGTTTGGAACTCTTCGACTTTCTTAATGTCCCTGACACCTGGTCGTTCTGCAAAATATGAAAATTGTTTGAGTGATGATGAACAACAAATTTACCTGTACAGTGCATAATTAAGCTATAATTTTGCAACAAGCATAAAAACTACACAAGCGTTTCGATGCTACTTTGGAGAAGCTCTTCGATTCTTAAGGATCACATCAAACAAAAGCAAACTTTGATCTTGTGTTGGCGGTAAAAGGAAAAACCTGTACACGGAAAACTGCATCGTGTATCTCACCTTGAAACAACAAGAGTCCGAGCAGGCAGCTGAAGGAGGATATGTCGATGTTNAGGTCGGTGACAAAACAAGCGAGCGTCATAATCGAATCAACCCACTCGCCGAAGCTTCGATAGAGCTGATCGCGGTGGAGGGCTATCCCGTTGCAAAACACCAACTTGTTCTCCTGTATTTCTGACCTGCGTCGCAAAATAATTCAACTTAATTTTTTTGCGAAGTGCTTGGAACATTCAAGTAATCCTACTACAAGAAGTTTTTCATTCGTTTCGACTAAGCTTGACTAACGCAGAGACCTGCACATGCAAAAAATTTGCTGTTTGGCGTAAAGGCTTCATTGTTTATGATGTCTAAAGTTTCTTCTCTCTATTTTTTAGATGACAAAAATATAATCGCTTGATAACAAAATTGTTTTCCTGCTCACCTGTATACGAGCCGCAAAAGGAAAATCTCCAGGAAACTGCTTTCTATCAGGTTAGTTTGGTCTTCTTCGGAGAGGCTCCCAAAGCCAGGGATCTTTTCCGCCCACTGTCGGACGACAGACAAACAAGACGAGAGAAGCTCGAAGAAACTGTGCGTCTCCTCGGAAGTGGTGAGGGGAGGGGAGATTGCGGGCACACCTGGCGGACGGTACTGCGAATAAATAAAAATTATAAGTTAGAAAGAGCACATTTGCCATATTCGCTGCATCCACTTTGAAAAAGTAGATACTAAACAAAAACAATTTTGAAGCAGTTGTAATGATGGCTGATTTTTGAAACTAGCTGCTTTTCATAATTTATCACATGCAATACCTTTGAATTGTCAGTATTAGTTGCTGCTGGATTGGTGTCGACATGCGCGCGTACCAGTGACGTGATGAAGCTAATGGGAGGAGATGGAGGTGCCACGGGATCTTTTGGCCCCTTTGGCTTGGAAGGTAGCCGTCCTCGACGTCCTTTCAAATGGTCAGTTCTTACAACTGGAAGAAAAAAGCAGACCTCATCATAACGTTCAGTAGTTTTTTTTTATCACGAAATATATGAAAACGCTTCAATGAGCTCGGTTTTTAGTGTTTATCTTCTTGAAAACCTTCGAAGCAAGCGCATTTCTTTTGCTAGTTCCGCACCAATATGTCTAAAACACGTACCTTCTTTCACCATCCCGACTGCAAGGCACTTTTCATAGCGGCAGAACTGGCATCGATTTCTCCTGCGTTTGTCGACTGGGCAGTTTTTGTTTGCGAGACAAACGTAGGTCGACTTCTTTTGCACGGTCCGCTGAAAATGTAAACGCGCAAAGTTTAGAACCAGTGAAGCCATGGCGGAGCTAAGAGAACAACCAACAAAAACGCAAAGTTCTGCCGCTTTGATCTTGGGCTAATCGTCACGAGAAATTTACCTTGAAGAAGCCTTTGCATCCCTCGCATGTTCGCACGCCATAATGCTGACAGGCCGCGTTATCTCCGCAAACAGCGCAAAGGCCTTCGCTGGACGGACGCGTGGCTGGCGCCATAGACGCTCGGGCCGTCATTTGTTCTTGAGGACCTTGATAAGGGTGATGACGTTGACTGTTCGTGTAATGCGAACGGAGGGGGTGAAAGGGGTTGCCGTGCGTGGTCGGAATGGCCAAGTAATGGCCATTGTAAGGTAACGTGCTCGAGTAAACGCGTTCGGCTTCTTGCTGTTTGATCAGTCCATTGTGGAGCGGATTAGCGAAGGCGTTTGGTGACATCTGTTGAACATGGGGTGCGAAATGATCGCGTTCCTGTCGGTACTGCCCGAAGAGCTCGGCAAGGTTGCCGTCAACCGAACCAGATGACTGCTGGTCGTCCAGCTGACGCGAAAGGCGGATTCCGTTTTCAAATCCTGTTTGATGTTGCGGGAAACCTCCAAAGTCGATTTGAGATCTTGCGATAGAAAGGTCGGTTGGGCTCAGCTGCACCCCTCTTCCAGGCGAATGAGCCAAATCATTGTCCAAGCTGCAGGTTGTTACTGAAACCAAAGGCGAATTAAGCATGGCCGTGAAATGAGCTTTAGTTTCATCACTTCCCCGATGATCAAAGCCGCGAGGTTTTTGTGCTACCGGAGGTACCACCGACGCTTGTGCCTTGCTTGGCAGCAACGTTGGCATTGAAGCAGACGGAGAGAGGAAAGAGCCTGACGTGACTTGACCAAACTGCGGCATCATGCTTGTCTTGGTAACTCCAACAGACAAAGACTTTTTCAGCAAGTTAGCTGAGCCAGACAAGTCCGAATGCGACACGTATGGTTTTGTTTCGGTAGGACTGCCTGGAAAAGCAGAGTAAGCATCCTCTCCAGAACGCCGCGACAACCTGTTCATTTGCTGCGGCCCACTGGCGGTCAACGAATCTCCATAAAAATCCCTGGACCGAGCCTGTTGTACACTGGAGTAGAAGTCGTCGCTTGAACTTGGCGAAGGCGGTGTAACATTCGAGGTCCTGCGCCCGTCGGAATAGGAATGGTGACGGAACTGTCTACGAGATTGATTATCTGACGTAGGCTGATTGGTAGGTTGGAACGAGAGCTGCTGTTCCATGGCAAACTGCTGTTCAAGTTCAGCAGGGGCTGAAATAGACTCAGGGTTGAACTTGTATTCCTCCTGACCGTAGAAGCCGTTGGTGTGATAAGGACTCGCTTGCCGTTTGCTGTATGATTCAGGCTGGATATCTTCTGAATGATTCGAGTACGCAGGACTTACGCAAGTGTGAGGAGTAGACGGCACGCTAAGGTAGGCGGTGGTCGGTACCAAAGTGCTGCTTGTCTTCTTGCCCTGGGGCGACAGCAAGGCCTGCTCAATGGTTCCGCCATATTGCTGATTTGCCTCAGTCAGCAAGTGCCCAGTCCCGGCGACCAGGCTGTCGTGTCCAACAATACTGGCAGCACTTTGGCGGCGGCTCGAAACTTCCAAGGGACCAGCAACTACCCTGCTCGGGGATCTCCCTCCACGGGCCACGTGCTGCATTTGGTCAATCTGCAGTATTTGCCGCGTTGGCTTGCTCACAGCAGAAGGGGAACGGTCAAAATGGTCAGAGCTGACTTCGCTTCTAGGCTGATCGGTTGACCTTGTGCTGGTCGTAGAGGCTTGCGACGCCCTTTCGGCATTCCAGTCGCGCGAGTACCCTAAGTAGTTTGACACTGCCGTGGCGGTCATCTTGGTTTCTCTGACGTCGTTGCTCGTTGAGCTCACAACTGTATCGTATGAGTGAAAATCAGGACTTGCGACGTTGTTGTTGATGCCGTAAACTGCTGAAGTCAAATCCGATGTTGTTCCCGGTTGCGATGTCGACATAAATATGGGACCACTCTGAGAAGCTTCGGAGATCTTATCGGCAGTGAGGCAGCCGGTGAGTTCAGTCTCTCTGCGTAAAAAAACAAACTGCTTCAAATATCCCATCAAAACGTTTTAGTTGTAGCTTCTCAAATCACCCATTTTTTGAAAGTTGCTTTTACTGTTGTCGAAACATTCAAACTATCTCTCAGTCCGCCTCTCAGCCTTACTTTAGTGTAAGCAACTGCCTTTTCAGCTTTACTTTATGATAATTTGCAACTTAGACTTACTTGCAATTAAAAGCTAACTCCTCTTCTTTCTTGCTGAGAAGTGGCACGCCAAATGAAAGGTCGTCGAGGTCGAAAGAAAAATCAGTTGGAAAGCCTGGCGACGTACAAAAGTCGTCAGCGTTGATTGAGTCTTTACCGAAGTAAGCAAAAGGAGGAAGTAGCTTTATTTGCTGTCTTGCGTCAAAACACTCAGTTGGCATAATTAGACTGCAAAATATTAAAATAAAAAGAAAATATATATTAAAATTAAATTCGCTTTGACTGATGTGGAATGATTATGCATTCACTTCACAAATCCGTTTTTTTAAAAACATACAATTAATGATATGATGAAACTTCCAGGTATGCAAATGCAATTTTCAAAAGTAAACAAATGCAATTATCAAAAGTGCTTAACGCAGGGATCAATCCAAAGGCAATTGATTTACAAACAATGATAACGAAAAACGTCAGATGAGCTAAATTTATATCGGTGCCTCTGTGCAAAAAGCATTATCTTACCCTTTGCGGTAACAGTTATTATTCACAAAACAAAAAAAAGAGCATGTTGCGCAGCAGAAACTCACGTTGACATAAGGATCAGTCGTGCACGATGGCCTCGAAAATATCAGCGACTGTCGGCGGGAACGAATGTCTCGTAGCTCGGCCGATGAACTCGATATTTCCGACTGCCGCTACGCAGACAAGAGTAGTATAATCCTGAAAGCCGTCTTGGCAGAGATGCAGCCAATGTATGTTCAAAAACTTTCAGAACCTATTTGCTTTCAATCTGTAGGAAAATATGCCTAGAACATGTTATTAATGCATTGCAAATGGTTTTTCAAAGTCCAAGAAATTTTTGGACAGTAGTTTTTCAAAGTGCAGCAAATTACGCGATTGCAAGCGGCGTGCGATCAAATCAAAATAGCAAACAAACTTTCAAAACAATTTCATGAAAAAGCAATGAAAGTATCCTTATGATCCGTACCTATAACAGAGATCACATTAGCTCGATGTACCATAGCACCACAGCCTCAGCACGTCACGATTTGCAGGGTGCTTGTCTACATCTGAAGCCTGCTTGCAACGACAGCTGACACGAACTAGACTAGGTATCAATCACGCAGAAGTATTTTCGCGCTTTGTCGAACACGAAACTTTCTAACGCTGTTTTTCTCAGCTGTTCGTGCTGACCTCCTCGTTACCAATCCATTTTTTGAAACAATTGTCCCGCTGACAAAGATATGACCAAACAGCAAAATACCCAACCTTCAACATAAGACTACAGGTAAAAGCAATCCGTTCATGCGCCAATCTATTTGCAATACACAAAAGAGAACAACTGTTGTTATAAACAAAGTAAACTAGCGCTTGTTCAGTTGCAGAAGTTGCTGTTTTCCGTTTCTTGCGACATGGGTAAGAGTTCAGTGCAAACTGCTGATTATAACTGCCCGCCACTGACAACCCTTGCACCATCGCAAGCCAGGTGCCACACGTAGTAAGTAGCTTATTACCAAGACGTGTCGAGGCAATAAAGCTGTTAGAATGCAAAATAGTAGCAACGCGAAGATGTCTGCATCTCAGTGCTGTAAAACAGCTTCAAGTAATAACGACCAAGGATTTACGTTCAAAGAAACATTTGCTCCGGTTTATCTATCATGGTTGTTATTTATGTCATACACCTGAGCGCATTCCTTCAGTCTTTTACGTGAACCCATGATGAAACTGAATGGAACAAGTACTCCAAGCACTGTTTCATTGCAGTACTGTAGCGCCTTCATACACTTGTTAACTTCAGTTCACTATCTTTTCAGTATTGCCATTTTCAGAGACTGCTAACTTTTCGCTCATATTTGAACTACCCTGATTTTAAAATCGCATTAAGTTTAAATTGCTTCATCTATGTATGATGTGCTTGCAAGCAATTGGCATTACACATATCATTCTTGACTGCACTACCACGTACCCTGATCTCGGCAGCGGTTATATTTCGCACCGTAACGTCGCGAAAAAAGAAACCGGCCCTTTTTAGCAAAAAAGAAACTAGTGAGGGCGTTGCATGCCCTCCTGCGCCGCTCACGCGAGAGGGACGACGCTCATATTAAAGAAACAAAATGAGCAGGACGCTTGACGTTTATCGCCAGCAATCGCCCTACTGTGACGCGACACTTGCGTAGGTTCAATACTATTTCTATCTTTGTTACGTCAGACGCGTTTCAGATTGGAAAGCGCTGGTGCGACGCATTTTACGACAGATATGAGCGCGTCGCGCGGGATCTCGCTCGGCTGCTTACGGCGCACGGGGTCAGATCGCCGCGGTAGCCACCACGGCTGTTTGCTCATCGTAAAAGAAACAGGTCCGATATGCACTTTGTGACATCGACCAACCGTTTTCATAGCGACGTGATGGCAACAAACGTAGCATTCCTGATTTATTGAACGATTTCAACTGTTTTTTTGACGCCAGTCAGGAATTTCTTCAACTTTATGGATTTGCCACAACGCGCCCTAGCAGCATAGACAGCCTGACTGGGCACACGTAGCACATAACTTTGCCTGTTCACACTCGAAGCTTACGTAAGTTACGCCCGCGATGCGATACTTAGAGACACTAATTGCTAGCTACCTTCACATGCTGATCATTTACATTTCTTCATTCTACTTTTTCTCCGTAAATGTGCAGAGAAACACTAGAATTAATTGCAAAATACCTGCAACAAACGAAATTGTACAATCCTCTAAATCTTTTCACAACCTCAATATCAAACTGCATGCCTATAACTGATACCCATAAAGAAAGGTTCGTTTTCAAGCAATAATCTTCTCACTCTCAAACAGGCGCTAAAACTTGGTTGACCTCCTGGCCTCCTGGTGTGTTTACAAATCGTTTTGCGGAACAAAACGGTGACAGACAGAGCACAAAAGATATTGGGCAACTTGCGAAACCTTCTTTAATCTTGGCTCTGTATCCAAAATTGAGAAGAATTGCAGGAAAATTTGGAAAGAAAGTGCTAGATTGGGTGTAGACGGTCGGCGTCGGTCGCTTAATTCATGTTACCCTGGTAGGCGTCTCGCGATTGGCGAACAAAACATTCGCTACTCATTGTTTGATATAAAAATCCGAAGAGTGAGCCTCGTTTCCTTAAGATGGTTAAAGTTTGCCTTGCGCCCAATAGTTTGTCGCCATTTTGATACTCACAGATTGTAGACGGTCAGGTCAACAGTTATGGCAGTTAAACACTGCGTTGCTGGTTGGAGCTGTTAAAGGCTGGGTATGGTAACCATCTTGTGTAAGTGCAGACATTCCTAAATAATGCCCTCTCTTCAGGTTTCATTGTGAACCAAGAATGCTTATGACTGTGCCAACCATTTACCAGTATTTATTCCACTCAGCCTGCAGCACGGTTTATATTTTCGGCGTACATGCTGCCAACGATCGGATCTCGCTTGTCAAAAGCTTCATAAAATTCAGTAAATTAATTCAAAAAAACGAATACTTGAAATGACGCGGAATGGTAACAAGAACTCTTAAACGATTTAGAACATACTTTCTTGGAATTTTTTTAGACACAAACTTTAGATCAGTGCTTCTCAATTTTTGTCCCATCGCCTCCTTACCGCTCTCGACATATCGCTGCAACCCCCCCACGCCCTACGAAGCTAAACAAATAGAAGATAACAGCATTTTATTGAAATAAATCAGCACAAGATATGGACACCAGTTCAGTGTGATGGATGTTGCTAGTGACATTCACAAAACTTTGGAAGGAGAGCGGAAAACCATAGCTTATTAATGAAATCTGTTACAGTTGGTCAGAGCAATTGTACTATGAAGCTAATAAGTTATCGAGAAGCTAAATAGTTGACTATTTTCAATATAATACTGGCCTACTGAAGTTACGTAAATGATCATTTAGCGTTTTTAACCCCTGCGTTTGTTTTGCCCTCTTGTCTTTCGATACTGCCCACTTTGAAAACCACTGTTTTAAATGAATTTTCGGATAATCAAACGTAACAGAGAAGTTTTATCTTGAATGAATAACACTGTGGTAAAATCTTTCCTATTTTCAAAAGTTAAACAAAATTATCTTCGTTGTGTTGTTGAGATCGCCAAGTCTGTATTGAACAGCATGGACACCACTCAGAGGTGCTCGTGCGTTGCAACGTTTCACAATGGGAGAGATATTGGGGCAACCAGTGAAGGGTCCGACTGATACCTCTACAAATCCAGGCTTAACTCAGGCTAAATGCAACAGTTCCTGCAGGGGAAAAATGTGCTTGCATTTTTTCATTAACATTTTCAGTCAGCAAGACTGCTGCTAACTGCAGTCACTTCAGCGTCTATCTAAATAAAGTCTGCCTTTAATGCTTGCCAAGGCACGGATAAATGTTTCAGGGGCACTAGTTGCAGGGAAGTTGGGAACGGCAAATCTATGTTACTGCGCTCGTCAGCAAAGCCTTGTTTCCTTGCTTGTGAATTAAATTCAAACATTTTTGTTTTTACCTGGTTAGAATTTGGGTGCTATACAACCTTGAATAAGAAGTGCAACAAGAAAGCATCACTGAAACATTGATCCGCATCATCATTTTCGTGACTTTATCTTATGTTGAAGACTGGACAGAAGGAAGCTGAGCACAATTGGCAGGAAAATCGTATTTGGTGAATGTTTCAAGTGGTAACTCCCCTCCACATATGAGATAAACAAGGAATCTACCGGCAAATTAAAAAAAATTTGTTGATAGTTTCCTTGCTTATCTCACATGTGGAGAGCAATCACTTGAATACAGATATATGCAAGATTGAATCATCGCAAGAAGATGAAAGCAGAGCCCAGTCGGCTGATTTCTCGAAAGCTTACAGAAAATCTAGAGCTTTCAGTTGTTGGTGAACGCTTGCCATGTTTTCACTCGTTCCGCTGCCCCTGGGCTGCTTTTTACCTTAAACTTTGCCAAGTTAAGTAAGTTTATTGTTAACAGCATAAGTTGGCCAAAATGAATTTTTTTCTTGTTAGCTCTTACCGCGTGTTGGACGTTTTATCTCAATCAGCTGCACGAGCGAAAGGCTTTTCTATCTGCAGCGAGCTTTCCGGCTTATCGTATTACAGGCTAGACAACAGCTCTCAGCTATTCAAAAGCAGCTGTTTGTGACGGGAAAATTATACTATGAAAAGTAGTAATTTCAATGGCGATTGAATGACAGGTTCTTCGCATTTTGTTCCCATAGTGTGCGTCAAGTAGTACACGTTACAACATTTCGACAATTTTTAGGCTCAAAATTAACGAAAACTCCGCGAATACAGATCCTGTCCATGAAATTTCCCCCACAGAGGTTCAGTGTTTTCAAGTTTTTTTCCAACCAAAATTTGTAATTCTGAGGCTGTCTGCGTTCACATGACAATGGATTCTGAAATTATTTCAAACTTAGCGCAATAGTCTTCTCTCTTTCTTATTCCATCCAATAAGTCTCCGAAAAGGTGACGCAGTCGAATCAGAATGCAAATTATTTTACTAGGAAATCAAATTCATGTACTTTTTTTCTATTACTTTCAGGCTTAGCACATTGATTAATTATCTCGACTGCACGTAATTTTTGTCTATTCCTTCCACACTCAGCCCTTCGATTCATTTCCTCGACTGATGCACAGCCACAAGCGATGTGGTTGAAGCGGTCACCTTCGGTCTGCTTTTATATGGACGCAGGCGAGCAACTACTTTTTTTCTGTATAAGTCGTGACGTCGCTGTGACGCTTAAACGTCGACACGTTTACACGTTTCGCGGGCGGCTCGCATCTAGAATAGAAGCTGAAGCGTCATGGATTCCGCTGGTTACGGCGATTAACAAAACGGATATCCAAACTTTCTGCCGGAAAAAGCACAGGTTTTGGCATGTTTTTGAGCTGTGCGTAGGGCAGCAGACACAGCTGGACTTTCCTTACGTAAAGGAGTCTTATATTTAGATGACTATCGAGTCTCGAGCAATTCAGTACTTGGCTGCGCTTTTAGGGCGCTATGCAACCGTTTACAAGTTGATAACTGCAAATCGTCAAAAACATTACGATTTGTGGGTCGTGTGCAGAGAAACTATCACAATATCTGTAAAGCGATGAACAAACTGAACTTTAGACTACTTGGAAATCGCTAAATCACAACCTTGCATCTGTCTTCCGTGACCTTAAAATGTCAAAAGCAAATCGAGGTGAAAAATAATCCGCACACTTTATAATCGCATCTTCATAGGATTATTTTCTTTGTGACGCACGTAGTGACGACAGAAAGAAAGGTTTTTGGTTTGCTTCAGTTTTTTTTTAATGAAATCAGTCAAGTTGCAGCACGTCTGTATAAACTTGGAATGGGATGAGAATAGTTGAAGCAGCTTTCGTAATGGTTTCCGGGCGTTGGGAAAAACTCACAGTGGCTAACCAAACGAAAAGCGGGTAAAAGGAACCGTTGACAATTGCTTTCCTAGAGCATAGGTTAGAAAAGCACGGGTAACGATTCGGCGCATCAGGTCGCGTTTTAAAAAATGTGCAGAATCCTTTAAATAAAGTGTCTCCTGCGTCTCACTATCTTTCGGTCACGTGATGAAAAACTTCGGAAAGGACGTTCCAGTTCAGTGGCGTCAGAATAGTTTATCACTAGTGAATCTGGAATGTGTTTGCATCACTAAAATATGCATCGGGAATGACGACGAGTAGTCAAGGTGTGCAAACTGCGGCGGCTCGACGACAATACACCGATTTTTTTGCTTTGTTCGGCAACTCGACACTTTGTTCGTAGTTGCAACCTAAAAATCGAGCTTATCTCAACGCTCATGAAAGTCCGAACAGTCTTGACTTCACCTGTCGCAACGAACTTTAAGACAAAACCTAAATTGAAACGATGCTGAAATTAAGACCTATATCACCGTACCCAAATCAGAACCAACTTGAGAAACACCAGAAAAATGACCAACACCACGCCATCAAACGATTCGTTGAAGAGGAATAATCACCACAGGGAGGCTGATGATTTAAGTGATGAGCAACTGTGACCTTACAATTTGCTGAGGCTTAATCGGCATCTATAATCGGCTTCACTGCGTAGAACGTTCTCGTAGTGAGCCTCACTGAAGTTTTATGTAAGTATTTGTACGAATTTTGTGGTATTTTCCACGAGTGCGTTTGCAAGCACAGGCGTGTCTTTTGAAATCCATGGGCAGTAATTTCTGCAATCGAATCTTAACCTCCTTCTCAGGTTTATTTATAAATGACAAAGAATCATTTTCAGTTCACTGCGCTAAGCAGCTAAGGCTTTGAGGCCTTACGTCCAACATTGCCTACCGCATCGTGAAATGTCTCCAAATGCATATAAAAGCGAGTAATTTGATTTTGCTTGTTGATACGCAGCTGTATTGAGCTGTTACATTGCTGTGTTACACAAACCAACTTTCAGGGACCAAAGAACATCCATCACCACCATGAACGCATCAGTAAAAAACTGTCCCGCACTGAGCGACCGCTCATTGCCAGCCATCAGTATGGCGAATGTATCCTTCACCATTGCGTAAAAAATAGACACTTTACGACCACATAAAAAGGCCACACGCAAGCGTAAACATAGAAACGGTAGTAAATCAACCATTTCGCCTCCTCAAGAAAGCTGCGCAAGACCAAAAAAAGAGCTTTCGGAAGCGCAGCACGTGGCACAGCAAGAACAACAGGGTTGAATTAAAACTGTCTTTCATGCGTCAAATATTATCTGTGAACTCCCAACATGATGGCTCTAGTAGTATAAGCACTAACGTCGGGCGAACCTGTTATTATTAGTGTCTTTTTTTGCTCAACTACGTCTTGAATCATTGCAAAGGTCGTACACGAACAACTTGACATTTTGCCGACAACTGTGGCACTGAGATAATGCCGGTGATTAATTCGTAATGTATCAGGTCTTGTCACACGATCGGCATGTTTCCAAGGCAAGTTTGGTAAAACGGGAAGTGCATTGTCACGCAACCTATACGCGCGTCTGTATGTTGATGCTGCTGCGCAATATCGTCAATTTGCTGCTCCCGGGTTTCTTGCAACTTAAGTGCATTATTCATTCAGTCATTTACAGAACAAGATAAATGAAGTAGCTGACTAACAACCATATGTTCTTGAAACCTAAAAATCATCGGCTGCCATACTTCAAACGTTTCTGCTTATGTATTAACCACAAATACTTAGTTTCATGCAATGAGTCACTGGGAGCGAATCCACCAGAAGAAAACGAATGAAACTGTACAAAGCTCACTACCATTGAGAACAAAAGCCAAAAACATTACGATGGCTGTCATGACAGGAGTGAGCGGCAGTCGCACAATATACTGCATTTAAAAATAAAACAAGGAAAGCAATTTCCCTTGTCCATTTTAAACGCCAGCCAGATCTGAGACAATTGCGACGTAAGCCAGAACACTTGATGTTGAATTCTGGGATCTCTTCCCTGTTCGGGTATCCACTTGTTGCCGAAGTTCTAGGCCAGGGCTGGATGAACTGCGACTCGCAGAACCATCTAATGTGGCCGAGTGGAACTTTTGTCACCTAAACTATGTTGGGTTTGCATATGAACAGGTAAAAAACATGTGTACTTTGCTTGCACCATAAGATAAACCTGAAAATTTTCACCGCTCGCCCCGTGATATTCNATCTTTTATGTGGCCCGTGATAGTAAGTAGGTTCCCCGACCCTGTTTACCCTTTTACCCTTTTCACTCCGATCCAGCCTCTGTTTCTAGCTTTCACAGAACGTCTTGTCCTTCGTATTGTGCTGTCACGGCTGCGTAACAATCTGAACCCGACATGATTACTAGTTCACCATTGTGCACACGATGTGAAGCTTTATCCGTGACTGCATCGTCACGAACGGTTCAGTCGTTGTCCATTTAACCCCTAGGTTGAGGCAATCTTTATCATGCCTGACTCTTGCTTACGCCAGCAGAGGTCAGACAGTGAACTGGCTGGGACATTGGCGGAAGCAAGACGCTAAGGCTTAAAGAGAGTTAGGCACGCACCTTCCATGAAATTGCGTGAAATAAGAGCACACGGTTCTCGCATTCATGCAGCTGTAGTGATGTTTTACGAATCGAACCACTTGCGTCAAATGTGCAAGCTGTAGCTCCTAACAGAAACTCATCGTGTCATTGGAAGCATTGCTTGCCGTAACTCAGTTGTTTGCAAGTAATTGGCCCCGAAGCCATTGTTTAAAGCAGCATGGTAGAACCCTAAGACTGTTTTGGAGAACCTCTAAGTACACAAGCGCACGAACACCTTCGGATTATTTCTGTGGCGATTATTGCACTGGCTTTGTGAGTAAGACTTTGATTTGAAATAAACGCAAGCAACCCAAATTTAGTTTTCGCATGCCTTAAACGCGTCTCTTGAAGCCAAACGTCATGTGTCACGTGACTTGTACGCAGGTTAACACAAGCTCAGTCGACCCTATATTGTAGTGGTTCCAAAACTCTTTCTGATCGCGTACCAATTGTGGGTCCCGTACTGTCAATACGTACCACCCTGTTCCAGGAAAGTCAATGTGCCAATTATAACTCGATCCAATGTTTGGACTACCAGAATTTACACAAATTCAGCATGAAGAAAATGGCTATGAGAAAGTATTATGGTCGTTTTTAGAAACCAACAAGGGGCGTAGACTACACAAAAAATCAGGAATTTATTAACAGAACCCGAAAGGCAAAAATTACAGCAGTGAATAAATTTTTTTGTGAAGAAAAACAGGAAGTAGGTCTATTCGTGTGTCACCTTGAAAGCCTTCGCGGACCACTACTGGTACGCGTACCACAGTGTGGGAACCACTGCTGTATTGTGACGCAAGCACACAAAACTACATAGTCTTTGAGGTGCGAGCTCATCAACAACTGATCTGCATAATTTTCTCTTCAAGGTGCGACCAAGTGCGTTGCAACAGCCTATTCTTTCCCGGCATCTCCACTCTCCAGTGTATTATCGCACGACTGATGTGGACGTTAACAATCGATGAAGATGAGTGTTGAAAATTGTGGTCGTCATTATGTCGTGGAAGTCAAGAACCCCGTGGCTGCACGATTCGTTACGACGGTGAGACGCAAGTTAGTTTTCTTCTCATGTAGAGCCCAGCATTGCTCTCTTGCTACCTGCAAGCTACGTTACCAGGCTTCCACGAAGACAATGGGTGATGGGTGCGTGGAAGGATGATAAGCGATATTCTCTTTTCGCAAAGTGTTTTTCAACTGACCTGCCACGTTGCTTATCGTATGTTGCAGAATGGCAGAACTAAATTGCCTGGTTTGACGTAAACTTGGAAACTCTCGGATAGGGAGGGCTATTTGTTCGTTTTCTGTGAGCTCTTCGTAATTTTTCCCAATTGTTTTCGGTAATACTTCGAGTAAACAACTAAGACAGAATTCTTTGAAAGATTTCGGCCCAAGTCACTGTTCGTCAAACTTTAGGAAAGTATTCAAAATGAAGCTGGTTGAAGCTTTTGCAAAATTCCATGACAGTCTTGCAATGCACTTTGTGTTTTCGCAACCATTTTAATTTTTATGGCAGTGTATGAAATCTTTCGAGAGGACCAGACGCGTAAGCAGATCATGGAGACAACACACTATTTACGCCACTATTTCTATGTGCTGAGCTGGTCATGACGGTGTAAGACTTTAACGAAATAGTGGAAAGAAACAAAGTTGGTGGTCATGGTTCGGTGGAAGCAGTGTGTCACGTGATCCAGCATATGAGCGAGTCTTTGGCAGCACTATAAACTGCCAAGATGCAAGGCGGCAAGTGATTGTGAAAATGATTTGAACTTAACGTAATTGTGACAATGGTTAGTGGAATTTGTACAAAAAATAGCAGTTTTTATTAATTGTTGAAAAAAGCATCATTTAAATGATGACACAATTTGCTTGCGACTAATAAGAAGCAGGACACTTTTCGCAACCAGTGATATACGACTTGTTGGGATACGCTTTTTGAAAGTGTTCTAGAACAAGTTGTTGTTCAGTCGATCTTACATTGCAAGAGTTGCAGACTTTAAACTTCTACGCTGTGTTCACAAACGATCGATACAAGAATGTCTTATCATTATCAAACTTTAACGTTTTATTAATCGGCTCCGAACCCTTTAATGAGCTCGCAAGCAGCATCTGTGTATCTTTTGATCTTCTTAGCGAAGCTCCCAAGTCACGCGTCGCAACTTGCGAAGACGGGAAGCGACAAATACGCAGTGATGACGTTTGCAGCCAATGGAACCGCTTCTACTGATGAAATATTCATGAAGCGTCAGGAAAATCTTGCGCGTGTTTCAGACGGGGGGGGGG
>JGI24158J21664_10003431_pt1 | contig 19873 bp, 7 predicted proteins | sample Ectturendosymbi3_FD_21664 | JGI IMG/M metagenome (IMG submission 21664) | reverse complement strand
CTCGCATCCATGCTTTGTCCTTTAGGCAAACGCGTTGCGGGAACTCAGTTGTCAGAGCAGAAAAAAACACGTCCTGTCAGCTCGACGTCCAAACATGGTTAAGCAGAAATCATAAAACCCAAACCCATCAAAATATTAGAATGCGGCAAGATTTAAATCCAAGTCCATGTTCATCTCTGGTCATTTTTGGGCATGTGAAAGACAAGGAAGTATATTTCTTGTCGCAAGCAGGGCCGGCCCTAGCAGGTGCGGGGTTCAATGCAAGACCTCGGCACTGGGCCCGATGCAAGACCTAGGCGCGGGGCCCCTCTGAGTAGTGATTTTATGACGTCATCGTGTTTAGTCAACGGTGTTACGATCGGGGTAGAGTGCAGATATACAGAAAAGCACTAACACGAGAATTGAGCACCTTTGCTAACGTTCGAGAGGAAATTCGCTAGTTCTGACGAGAGCGTTCTTTGTTAACAATGAAATTTATATGGCGTTTCTACTGAATTCTCAAACGCAAGGTGTATCTGGCAAAAATGAATAATCTACCCAAACACCATGATGCGGGGCCCCAGAGGCGCGGGGCCCAATGCAGCTGCATCGGTTGCATCGGCTTATGGCCGGCCCTGGTGGCAAGGTTGGGCTATACTTGTGGAAATGACTCTAATGTAAAAGCATTAATTGAAATACTTCGCTTAATTTATAATGGCAAATTTAGCAAAATAGTGACTTCTTGGACTGAAAAAATTATATACATATAATCAGGGGTGAATATTAGCGGAGGCAAACGAGGCGGTCGTCTTGGCCCCCTTTTGGGAAATTCTCACTTAGTTTTTGTATTGTTTTGGTAAAAAGTTTATTGATCATAGCAGAGCAACATTCAGTATGTTCTGAAGCAAATCGTATGTTTGTCAAAATAAAACAAAAATTATGTGCAAATGTTCCAGAAGGGATCCCTTAATAAATTTAATGTGTAGACCCTGGACAAAGAACAATTTAACATCAAATGACTTCAAACGATTTACAATGCGAAATGGACGTTCACGCAAAAGCTAATTCCCAGACAAACTGAAAAATTAATTTGGTTTCGGCGAACAAAGTGTCTGTACAGCCTATGTAAAATATAGGAACCCATTTCTAGGAGTTTGTCTCGGGCACGTAAGTTCTAATGTTGCATGAAACAAAAAAAAAATTTAACATATATGATCGCGGGGCCCGTAGCAATTGCTACACTTGTTACTATTGTTAATCCGGCACTGCTGGAAACGTGAATTTCATTTACCAACAGTGTTTGCTTGACTCCGATCGTGGGCCTTGAGGTGTCACTTGTTAGTGTAAGAAGAACCGTTCTACTTCGAATAGGTCGGGAATATATTTCAAACATTGTTTTTTTTATCTACGGATAGCGAAAACAGTGTCAAACACCAGCGCGCAGCATGCTTTAGGTTAGAGTCTCCAAATTTTTTCCAGAGCGGCACATAAGCTGTTACACAACAGTTCGAGGGCCAGACATCTCACGTAATGTGATTGTTTCGGGATATGTTGCATTCTAACAAATCAACAAGTTACTCGTAAATATATTAATTTTTCATCATTGACAAAATGCCTTTGCGGCCGGATGAAAATGGCTTCGCGGGTAGGATTCGGCCTGTGGGCTGTAGTTTGGGGACCCCTGCTTTAGGGTATATGTTTTAAATAATTTTGTAGGTATAAATATTGATAAAAATACTAAGTATTGATACTGATACGGACTATACTGAGCAAACACTGCAACCGATACTGACTATACTGAGTCAGTATTTGACTAGGGCTATAAGAAAGATAACTGATCATGCGTTTAAGCGAAATTAATTCTGTCTTCATTTAAATCAGGAAGTAACGTTATACTAGTTTTTCACCAATGAAACCTTACAGTTAGCAATGATCAGGCTACTAGTATGTTAGTGTTTTTATTCAGCTAGGCCAGTGCCGTGGCTGATTTCTTACCGACTCAGGAGTCTAGTAGAGCGACAATTGCAAAAAGCAAAAATTAGAAATACTAGGTAAGCATGCCTAAAAATCCTAATGTGTTTGGTTATTGCACTTCTATCCCAATGACATTCGTTAAGGTTAAGCTTTTCATGTCAGATTGAAGTATCAGTGTACAGTAGCTTGACCTGGGCATGGCTTCTTTTAGAATTCCACCCTGAACAGGAACAAAGCGTTTGACGGACGATTTAAATGGATCGATACTCGACTTAAAGAAACTGTTGATCTTTGGTCATGTTTGCTTGCCGCCGTGTCGCCACTAAAGTGATATGTTTGGTTGACACTATTCAGAAGCTAAAACACTATTATACTTCGGGTTGTTTAAATTTTCTGAGCTGAGAATGGAGCAGGCAATCTGCAAGAATCAGGACAGAGACTATAAGCAAACTTTTCTGAGGTAGAACAGCAGGGTTGATCTTCCTGGTCAACAGAAACAAATATTGAGCGATCAAAAAAGTAGTTCTACGTTCAATCATGTGCCGAAGCACATTTTGGTGGTTTAACTAACAACGGCAAGTTTTTATTTGCAGAGAGTTTACATTACATTGTAATTAAGGCAGTTCAACGAGACTTGCCAATTTAACTCCAAACTTCTAACAGCGCGAAACGATGGTTTTACAAAGACAACAAATATAATTTCGCAGAAATACACGGCGAGATTTTTAGTCTTGTTCTTTTCCAAGTGTCCTCGATAACTTCTCAATGGATCTTTTCAATACACGTGACGTGAGGAAAGTACATCAAAAACTTAGAATGTGCGTTTTTTCACAGCACTTCGGTTGGTGAAAAAATCTTGAAAATAAGCCTTTTTTAAAGTAATTTGTCAAATATTTTCGCATTCCTGAAGGTGCTGCAAGGTATGATTATAAATGCGTACTTGCCTGCTTAAATTTTGTCCCACCTATCGATTTTACAAGGAGAATTGCATCTTTAGACCATCATATCTGAAATCACATCTCAAAAGGAATGCAATTTAAAATAAAACCTTATACAAGAACATTAAAACTTTCCAAGTTTGGTATTGTTTAATAATTTTTTTTCTGCATGCTTTCGCTGCACGCATGTATTTTGTTTGCCAACTTTTCTCTACAGTCAACCTAAGCTAAATAGCTCAATAACATGTTGTACATGGTGTAGACTACAACATGCCATTTTGCCAAAGTACTTACCGAAACTCTGACAAAAATAGTTAATTACTGTGTTTTCCCTCACCACCGCATCCCGGTTGGACCTACATCAAAACGTCTCGGTGGTTAGAACCGGCTGATTTGATTTGGCCTCAAGGTATTTTGAGTGTGTCTTTTTTTTCGTGACAGTTCTGTCCTGCCAAGAACACAAACTTGTCGGTAAATTTTCCCGAACAGTTTTCATAGCCAACACGGCGTAGGCTAATTACCCAAACGTTCAACCTTTTCACGCCTGCGTAAACTTGGCAAATTCACGAAGCGCAATTGCTTCAAGTGTGTTTTTTCTTCTGAAATATAACCGACATGCTGTTATCAGAAGTGCTTTAGGGCGCTGTTTTCAGATGATAACTGACTGTAACCAAAATTGTACCTTTGTCCCTGTAGGGTAGAGCATACAAAAGCAGTCATCGTGTTTTGAATAGGTGTTATTCACGACGTTTTGCACAGAGGTAATTACGACGTATCCATTTTTTCTCAGTCGTTTTTACAGTATTTCTGTAGAGATGCAGAAATATTTAAACTTTTGTTGTGAGTGAAACATTGGCCTACTGTCATTTCACTGTGAACAGCTGTGTAAACAAAACTCACGCCCGTCATCTCAAACTTTATAATGGCCAATGAAAACATCGAAAACACGAGTTATGCATCACACTGGAGCGTCAGTCTTGAGAAGTTAATCATTAAACAGATATCTCTGTTGCCGTACTTCTAACGGCCTCTTGCTTGGTGTTCACCATAGTTTCTGTTAATAAGAACAAAACTCGTCGCTGTGATTTGCGCCAACAAAATATCTTGTTTAATTAAAAAATGTTAATTTCAGAAAAGCCGTTGTGGCATGTCAACAAACATTTGAACAGAAATTAACTTTGTGACTGATATTTGTAGACATTCTCTTTGTATGCAGAGATTCTATTAAGCTACAGTTTCTTCAGAAAAAGTTTGGCATGGCGTCTAAAACAAGCTCTTGAAAGATAGCTTTAGAGGGTTGTCTGAAAAAAAGTAAAATATATGCAAAGTTTGACTTAGTTTACACGGAGTCGCAGGAACATTTGCACAGGTCAACCGAGAAAAGTTTCTTCTATACCTTGCAAAAAAGGTTCGATATTGTAAATATTTTATTTTAAGTCAGTCTCATGGTCCATATCATAAGGGTAATCGAATAATACAAGATCACACAAGTGATTAGTAATAACGCATTGCAGAGTACAGGTGTTAGTTGATAAACACAGTCACCACAGAGAGAAGCAAAACACTCAAACAGCGCACCAGCTACAGTACAGCTGCATTCACTCATCATCAAGCAGGAATCAGGCAGTCGAGGAAAAATTAAGGCAATCTTGCATCAAGTGCTGAAGTAAACGGCTAAAAAGTCAATGGGGGTGCTCAGCAGCGCACAAAAGCATGTAATTGGTTTTGGTCAGGGTATGTTTTTGCGAGGTATTTAGCCTGAGGCTGACAACCGCTTCTTTTCACTATAAAATCAAGATTTGACGGTTGGCATTTGCTAGTTTTATATAATCACTTTTTTTCGTATTTGGCTTGTACACATCGTCGAGATGATGGAGGTGATAGCGTAATCACAAGAAAATACATAAATCATGAGGCGCTACGAAGTACACGGAAGGTTTTGGTTGCTACGCACAGGTGATACTGAAGAAAAACAAACACCGTAACAACGCACCAGCAACCACTACAATTGGTCACCGTCGTACAGGAGCGTTAAATACTAAACAGTGGAGGTAAAATAAATATTTGTGAAAAGCATCAGGAAGAAAAACGAAAATCTGTTTGGTAAGACCTCAGTAAACACAGAAGTAAATAAACCGCATGCTTCGTAGCCGTATATATGTAAATCAAAACTCTGCTATTATTTTGCCTTCTTATCATTTTGCCATTTATTTTCAGTTAAAACTATTTTGACTGACAAAATGCAGTATGTTACATCAGCCACCACAAAAATAGAGTTGTTCCATTCAGTCGTGTGAATTACTCAGAAATACGTTTTGGAAAATAAATTCACTTCGGAGCTTCGATTGCAAAATATTGTGCTAATGTTAACTGAATTATACAGCTGATCCAGATTCGGCGTTTTAGGGTAAAGTCACAAAAGAGGTTGCCAGGTAAGCTAAAATGTTCGTAGTATGCTGCATTATAGATGGCGAGAAGCTAGGTAGATTTGATGAAAAAGGTAGCCAGTTCAGGGAAATAATGATCATTTATGAATCGAAAAACTGACCAGAATAGTCCTTTCCCTAGACGCACCATAGACTGAAACAAGGTTTAAAGTTGTTTAAACGTGCAAAATAACATGTTGTAGTAGGTCAGTTAATGCATTTTTCAACTTTGCAAAGTTATCAAAAATCTTTTAAAGGTTCTGCCAGTGGAAACAACAGATCCACGTTTTTTGACATAGCAACAATAAGACAATAGATTTGACTGTGCATTATTGCTAAATTTAATTTTTTCTAGTTAGTCTTTTCCAACACACAAAACTTAATATCGTTTCGAAAAGTGTTAAGATATCCTTCTCATCGCTCTGGTATTCAACAGTTTCGAACAAGTTTTTGCCAACAATTCGGTTGCCGATGTACAAACTAAAAATCTAATTTTTAGAAATCAATTTGAAAGCTCGAGGAATCAAATCAGACAGGTAGAAATCATATACTGTAAACCCAAACCATCTGCAGTAAAACATGAAGAGTGAACTATAGAGCTTGGGCTAATTTGGTCAGATGCACAAAAATGTAATGTCTTCTTTCTGAGCTTTTCATCGAGGGCATAAACTCGGCGCCTACTGTGTTATTGTCCATGGTTTCTTTGTGTTGAAACTGTTGAAATTCACATAATTGGTCAAATTACTGGGAGGCTAAATTGCACACATTCACAAACCCAGGAACTAGCCTTGCTTTTTCAACTCTGCATCTCCACCATTTGTCAGGTCAAACATACAGGCACAAAAGTATTTCATCGTAGGGTAGCGATACTGTTAACATAACTGTTGTGGTCTACAAGCGATGAGGTTGTTGATAGTGCTGTTTATTATGGCAGCTCACCGAAGATGAACGTATTTCTTAGCGTTAGTTGTAAAGCAACAACCCATTGTACGCGTTGAACGCAGGGCTATTGTTCGCTTTTATTTCTGATTATATCGATTTTCAGTGTTCAGAAACAACAGCTGATATTCACATAATCAAAGTTTCCAGTGTCGATAACCCGGTTGCTAAAACCGAAACCAGCTGCGCGTGAGGCTGTGGTATTTTGCTGCTGTGTTTCTACGCGTAACTTTTTCGTACATTTNTTGACACCTTGGTGAAGCAGAGCAGCGACTTACTCCAATTCTGTCATAGGACGGGCAGGTTGCCTTGGTTGAATTTTTGCAGCTTCATTTTCGGNAAATGAGGATTACAGTAGTTTTTGAAGATGTCCGTCTGCCTTTGGATGTACGACCTGATGACAAAGTTAAAACCATAAGAAACATTGTCAATAAAAGGTTGATGGTGGATACATTTGATGACAAAAGAGTCGGCAAATATTTGGAAATGAGGTTTGGAGGTAAAATAACTTACAGTGTAAATAAACTGGATCAACTCAAGAAAGCGAGACGGGATCTGGGTGCGATTTTGCAAGTGAAGTCTAGCGAACATCTTTACAGTGGTAGTTCTATAACACTGACAAGTTTTTGGTTGTCCTACATTAAAACTGCTTTTTCTGAAAACTTTTTGAAAATATTTTTGTTAATTTTTTAAATATATTTCGCGTTTCCACCAGCACGCAAGTAAAAGTAGACAAAACTCTTGTTGAACTGGACTGTTTTGTTTTCAAGCAAATATTTTTTCAAGCAAATATTTGAAAAAGAAGATGCGATGCTTTTATCGACTGGTTTTGCAACAGTTTCACAAATCGCTAATCATTGTCAAATACCATGTTGCATCATAAAGTTTTGTTACAGTTGAGTTAACAAATGTGTCGTCACAAGATTACGTCATAAATATTAATGACATGTGGAAATAGTAATGTCTTCATCGATCATCCCCTACCTAAATATTTTGTATCCGCACATGGGGCCTCCCACCACACCTGGGCCCCAGGCCCCCCACCATCTAAATCCGGCGTTGCTGGATGGATGCCGTCATTTCGGCGTCGCGCTACAAACTGATGCAGAGCAAAAATCGCTTTCGTGGATTCGAAAGGATTATGGTAACCGGGGCGCAGTTTCATTTTAGATGAGCTTACTTTTTCTCTGCCGCACCCATTCACTTGCGCATCTGAGCAATATCATGGTAGTTACTGGCTGCTACCCAGAATGTATGTGTAGCTATGTTGATCATCCAGCAGAACATGTGTTGATTAACAGCGCATATAAAAGTTTGTCCTAATTTAGCTTAATCACAACTCCAGCTTGAATGTCAATTTATTACACCACCAACTTCTCACCTTTGGAAAATTTTGGCTAACTGTCGAGGGGTTCTCGACTGAACGACATGCTCAATAGTTTTTTTCTGTGTCCGGCGTTTTGCTTTCGCTTTAGCTTGAGCTAAAAATTATGCGATTGTTTCGTCAATAAACGCAATAAACAGCAGTTGATTCCAGTCTTACCACCTCAAATTAAAACCTGTGGGCATTGGCCTAGCAAACATTTGTGAATGACAAAATAAATTGTGACAAATAATAAATTAAAAAGTATTGAATGACAAAATAAATTAAAAAGTATTACACCGTCAAAGGCAATGATTGAAAATATTTCTGTCTTCGTGGCTCATGCCCTGTGGACACTTTGGCCGGTCATTGCTATCTTTTGTGCATTTGCTTTTCCACGTTAGGCATTTTCAGCGTAAAAGGCTTATTGTTTCTAACTCCGCGGACCACCGCTTTTGGCGTCACTGGCAAAAAAAATGTCCAGCAGGCTGCGATTTGCCCATCACTGCACCATGAATTAATTTACAACTTCAATCACAAATTTTTCGGTTTAAAAAAATAGCACTTACAATTAAACTGCAATTGCTGCTAAACCAGGTTTGTTAAGGCGTTTTAGGGACCCGATTCGGGTCCCTAGAATTTCAAATCGGGTCCCTAGAATCAGATAAATTATCATCGGGTCCCTAAAATCAGAGACAATCGGGTCCCTAGAATCAGAGAAATCGGGTCCCTACAGATCCAAACCGGGTTTCTAACATTTTCCTTAAAAAAAAACCCTGGCTAAACAGTAATTCATTAACAGTAAATTGTTTATCTCCACAAGGTTACACAGTCCCAGTAAAAAAACTGCCTTTCAACTTGCTGGAACGATGGTTTCTGTGATTTGTTGCCAATAGTTTAATGCCAAAACAAGTGATGGAACGAACTATTAAATAGAAGATGTGCCTTGATGCAACTGTGGAAATAATTTTGAAATTTTTCCGTTAGCAATTTCGCGAAATTGGGTGATGTACGTCTCGATACCTTGCTGAGTACAAAGTGAAAGGTCGTTGTTCAAACAGGTGTACGACGTCCCCCCACGTTTCCTACAGACTGTATGTTACACACTATACTCCAAACGCAAGTTGTGTGTTATGCATAACACTCCAACACATGGGGCTTACGGTGAAAATTTTTGGCAGTGGGCGGTAAGCCTTTTCACAGGTATAATTTCTTTTTTCTGATTACTGATGCCAGGTTTTGGTTTGTCATTCTCGCTGAAAAATGCGTTTCAAAACTTAACATTTTCTTTATTCGCTATGTTTTCCATAAAAAAAACACAAAAGCAGAAAGAGGATTGCCGTCTTTTTGCTTGTCAGTAAGCTCGTTTTTGGTTTTAAATTAGTTCAAAAGATAAAAATATGATCAGCTTCTCTCTTTTCTTATATTATTCTATAGATTATGCCGAAATCCATCGGTGTATTCTTTTACTGCCATTAAATTGAGTTCTTTGGGTGTCGCTTTTTTGTCCAGAATAAGTTTATCGGCATTACCCTGGAACTGTTTCTGTTTCTCTGAAAGTTAAACATCATTATCCTGATTTCCATGATTTTTAGATTCTTCTAACCGCTAGGAAGTCAGTCGCCCTGCTACCGTCCAATAGCCTACTCTAAAGCTGCATGAACAAACTGTTTTAAGTGAGTGTAAGCCGATCAATGAACTGCGTGCAACATTGCAGGAGCAGCACTTCAAGATCAATGGATTCTTCAAGACCTTAGCATCGCTTCCGGATCGGTCATAAAATCATCTTTAAAAACTGTGGAAAAACCAAAATTGCAGGTTTATCTTGCATACAACGAAGAGACTCTTTCTATCATGGATGACGTGAAACCAACGGTACTTTGCAAACAATAGAAAAGTTTTTTTATTTGTGTTTCAATTCAACTTGTTTTGACTATGCCCGTCTGTACTGATCGTTCTGCGTGTTTTTTGAAAAGACTGGATAACAGTTAAAAACTTTCTAGCAAATTAAAAAGCTGCAACTTTATGGATTGTATTGATAAGCAATCACTTGAGAGAACAAACCTTGGAAGAGCGAAAGCTGCTCTATTCCTTCAACTTTTGTACAAAGAATATCTTTTTTAAATAAAATTTGTGGTGGTTCAGGACTACACAGCGCCTGCTTTTGTTGAGACATTGGGAATGGTTCACGGCCACAGGGTGATTTGTGCTCCTTTGGATAAATGCGTTTGCTTCGACCGCCTTGGAAAGTTGCACACTTGAGGACTCCACTTGCGTTCTAGTGACATCAGGCAAATGCAAAAAACAAACTTATGGATTGATCTGATAAGTAACCCCGCACTAACATGATGATTTCACAGTTTTTTTCTCAATTCTGCGGAAAATAAAGTGATGGTGAAAAAGCAAAGGTGTTTTGAAATCGGTTCTTTCGCTTACAGATGCTTGTTGCCGATCTTCGATCTTACCTTTCGAAGCGTCTTGGTTTGCCGGTATCTGTATTTCAACTTTTTGGTGTAACAACTTCTAACCACGATCGTGAACTGGTAAGGCAGCCTACATCTACGAAAAACGGGACGAGTAACAAGAAAATCGAACTCTATGACAACAACACACTTGACTATTATGGAATTGAACTCGGTTCAACCTTACGATTGGATTTGTGGGACGGCTGGCGCGAGCTCATAGTCTCAGCGATTTCCGGTAAGTAGGCATCAGCAACGTAACCGTTTGACAGCTACTATAAGTTACCAAAGTTTAGCCCCAAAACAAGACCCCTCGGGTAAATCATTACATTCATCTAATTCTAAAACTTGTTGGTACGTAGAGTAATTTTAGCAAAGATGGTATACTTCAGGCCCGCAACCAGCGGCGAGGACAACCGGGCAATTGCCCGCCTGAAATTTTAAAAAACATGTTTAGTTGTGAGGTGAAACAACAAGTTAACAATCATTTTGTCCCCCTCCGAAAATATTACAATAACAAGTTGCAATCACTCCCCCTTAAAATATCAGCTGCTGGTTGCGGCCCAGGTGAGCGTACAGGCTGCGTAAATCAAATAAGGTGGTTTGATTGATCTTCATTTCTAGGAATAGGTCATCGTTAGAAGCAGAAACGTATAGCTACGCAATAAAAAAAAACAAATTACTGATATTATCATGCTGTACACCTTGCTAAAGTGGGCGGCATTTACGGAGAGAGACAGGGCCAGAAGATTGTGCTCCTACGCCTGTGGTTGGAAGAGCAAATTGTATATCAAGAGCCTCCAAACTTTTTTGACAGAGGACCACATAAGTCATTACACATCAGTTAGATGGCCAGACATCTTACGTAATGTGATTATTTCGGGATATGTGACATTCTACCAAATCAGCAAATTTTACTGAAATAATTATTTTTTCGTTGAAAAAACGGTTTCGTGGGCAGGATAAAATGGCTTCGCGAGCCGTATAGTTTGCCCTTGATGTACAGTATATTATGTTCGACGCAACCACGTATGTTTGCCAAAACTTAGCGATGACCACAAATCATGCAATGCCTGCAAACTAGTGGCAGAGAAACTGGGCCGGTGCTTTAATGTTGTGGTGAAATCCAAGATTTTGGACAAGTTGCGTGAAGTGATGATGGTGTTGAACTTATAACGTACAATAGGATTTTCGAGTCATATGAACCGTTTGCAAGATTTTTATCCACGTGTACTTTTCGAAATGTTAGATAGAAGTGAGATTGATATTTTGTGAGATACAGATTTATTTTGTAATTTTATTTTGGATTTATCACAACATTTGCAACATTTAATACATAAAATGATGAAGCATCTTGTATAGTTGGCTACATCTACGCCAAGGATTCGGCAAACTACAATCAGCCAAAGGTTGTCAGGCAGCCCAACGAGAATTCGTACACTCACGTTATTTGCTGACGGACAGGGTCCCGACATGGGGAAGTACCGCCCCCCACCACCACTACCACCACGTTCCACCACCAGCTATTCCTTCTTTTCACCAAAAGTGCCTTCCCGCGAAGAGTGCTGCTCCGAGGCATTGCCCCCTCGCCCCCCTTGTCGGGCCCTGCTGATGGATAGAGATGCACATCAGACTTGGTTTCCTTAGCTCACTATAGGCGGAGTTTCACTGTTTCATTGAATTGAATTTCTTTGGGTGACGTCAAAATACACTGTATACTATAGATATCGTAAAGACATCGTTTCAAAGTCGTATTAGACAAATCTTTTGTTTGAGAAGCTGCTACTACACGGCAAAATTTGCCCCAAATGATTTTTTGGAAGCTGTCTTACAAGGAAAAAATGAAGGCGAATACCGTGTTTTCTAAACAATGGACTAAAAGTTTTCTCCCTTAATGTTGGAGTTAAAACCTTTTATTTGTTCCAGTATACACGAGTCTTTACACGTCAGACATTAGAGACCAAAAACCGGTTGAAACTTCAAGACTGGGACTTAGCCAAAACAGGCAAGACGAGATCAAATACGAATCTTCCAGACTCGGGGCTGGGCTTAAATATTTGTTGCCTAGTAACTGATCATTTTCATCTCCCAATTATTGCCGCTTCACAATTTTTTTGAATGATTTTTCTGTTCTCGTAAGAACATGATTCAGCATTAAGTCTTTGTCTACAGTATGTACAAACAGGCATGTCGTCAGGTTTTACTTGAATTCCTACGATCGTTCCCATCGTTCCAAGCATTATTTAACAAAATGTCATTAGCTCCATTGATCTCCGCACTGACAAAATTTCATCCAAGTTTGGAAAATTTTTGCTTTCATCTTGCGCAAGGATCATCACAACAGTGAGCAAGTTGGGCAACTTGAACTCCACAGTTGAACAATCGCTACTCTAAGCAAAATGTAACGTCTAATAAGCATTGCAGATCTCGAGATTGGGGTTCAATACCGAGACCTGCACTCTTCAAGACAGAGGCCTAGACTCACCAAAATGGGCATTGAAGCGTTTCAAGACTTTATCATCTGTTTCATTTGCCATGAAACAATTGCTATGCTTTATTTTTATAAACACGTTTTGAAACGGCATTTTCAAACCAAGCACGCTATCTTTGGGCACAATTTAATCAAAACCTGAACTCTAGAAGAAGGCAACTCATTTGGGAAAAAGTTTGAAGCAACATTAAACAGTGTTTGAGCCAGAGATGATCACGGATCAGGACTGAAGCCAAGTTTGGCCGGATCAGGACTGGATAGGATTGCAATTTTTTTTTAATTTGGAGATCAGGACTGGATCGGACTGAGAAAATTTTGTTCTCGTATTCTGACCGTATCAAAATTTCTAGTTTTGATCCGATTTTACAAACTTCCTAAATTTTGGAAATGCGAAAAAAGGCAGTGTGTATTTTGTCTCGTGTCTATTTTGTCTCACGAGGCAAAAAAACCGCTAGAGCTATGAGGCAAAATAGACACTGCCTTAAAAGATATCGTTATACACGAGCGGAGCAAGACTTGATCAGACTGATGATTTTCGAAATATTTTCGGATCAGGACTGGACTCAGACTGAAAAATTACACAGTCCGCTCATCAGAGGTTTGAGCAGAGATTACTATAAGAAATGTACAACTCATTGTCTCTGTCATGCCTGACTGCACCTGTGCTGGAACCTATCGACAAGTATGCAGGCAAAGGTCAGCGTTGCCAGGTTGGAATTTTTAATGCCAAATTCCAGAAATTTGGCCCTATTGAAAGTGTTTTGGCATGAAAAAATATTGTTTGGCACATACGTCATAGCTTCTCATGATTTTGGCCATTTTAATAGTGTTGGCAGAAAAAGACGTTGTTTGGCATTTTTTGAAAGTTTGTCTGCTGTGAGCTTGAACTTTGATATTTTTTCAGCCTGTTATCATTTATTAAAGTTATTTAGCATATTCTCACAAGCTTTGATGTAATTGGTCCATCTGAACCTGGAAAGCTTAATAGTTTTTGTGTGGGTTCTCTGTGACTGCATTTTGTTTTACATACTTTGTGGAAATGTGACATACCTAACATATCAGGTGATTGTATACCAGATTCAAAGCAAAAACTATGGCATGGTGCATGTTTGTATTTTCATGACCTGTATTTTACTGTTTCAAACAATTATATGTATCTTTCATCAATGGAACGCGGAGTGGGCAGACAACCCCACAAGACTCCGCACTTTAATTCCAGACACCGGTACACCCTTCCCCCCCGGAATGACCCTCCCAAGAAGAGCCTGGGTCCGGCTCAACCGCCTCCGCACCGGTGTCGGATGTTTCCGCTCCTGCCAGTACAAATGGGGTATGGCCTCCTCTGCGGCCTGTGAGTGTGGCGCAGAACAAACCGTCCACCATGTTGTCCTCCACTGTCCAACCCATCGAGCCCCCACGGACTACACGGCCTGACGGTTCTGGACGATGAGACAACCGAATGTCTGCTCAACACCTGCCCCGATATTTAGGCGGGCTAGCAGTGGATAAAAGAAGAACTTGCTCAAACGAAAGAAGAATGATATGTATTTTTTATTAGACACTTTCTATGAGGAGGTGGTACTTTTGGAGATTAACAATGATTTGTTAATTTATATGTAATAATTCTAAACTTGGTTTCATACCAACATTGCATTTTTGTCATTGATCACCTCAACCGGAATACCGACAGCGTGTTTCGGCTGTTTGACATTTTTGAAGCTATTTGCAGTTTTTGATAAGCGATTTAGCATTTTTGGTCCATCTAGACCTGGCAAAGGGTATTGACCTGGCCCTATGTGCATACTGTAGTGTAGACGAGGTATTGTCTGCGCAGTTCTGTAGGCTTTGGTAAATTGTAAGATGTACTGTACTCTGCGGCAAATGATGATGGACGTGCAATACATCAACAAACGTCCTTCACTCGATCAATCCTTTGGATGTGTTACAAATGGTTCTCATGGGACTTGCGAGTCTGACCAAACCCCTAATACGCGTTTTAGGCCAAACCTCACCTTGCTCCGGTCCAGCTGACGAAGGAAAGTGAATAAATATATTTAGATGACAGGTTTGACATGGGATGGTTAGTCTCTTCCACTAAAAGACCTGTGGAGACAACATGGCATATGGATAGGTTAGAATTGCAGTTACCTTACAAGCTATTAAAAAACATTCCTTTTTATGCATTTTTGTACTTGAATCTGAATCCTAGGGGCGTATATCAACTATCAAAAACCTTCGGCCCTTACCATAAGATGTTGACGCAGTACATCACCTTGACTCAAAGTCGGATCCAGCCAGTAAGCTTAGTGGGGGCGATTTCAGTGATATTTGGCAGTCAATTCTCATTACGGTTCACTTCTGTAAGAGAGATGAAGTATACTTCACAACACTGCTGTGACAAAACAATGGACGGCAAAATGGCCTTATATCGCGAATGCTATTTTCCGAATTGTTCAAAATCATGGTGAAAACAGTTGCTTTCGTAGGTTGTAGGAGGGCGATCGTCCCAATCGCCTCCTCCTCTGGATCCGCCTCTGCCTTGACTGGTAGGCCCCTTACATCCGAATTATTTGGCTCTCAAAAGCCATTAACAGGAATATTTAGGCGGTACATCCAGCTGCCTGAGCGAAGCAACATGGCAAGGCAAAATTCTTATGCTTTACGGAAAGAATAGCAAATGTCGCAAAAATACGACAATTAGAACGAAACTATCCGAGAAGAAATAGGCCTAAAGCGTATCACGCAGGAATGCTGGACGTATTTATAAAATGTTGTGTTGCTCTTGCTGAAGAGCTAACCTAACATTTGGAAAGAGCATGTAGGCTATGCGTTCAACAACATACCACGGCATTAGCTTCAACAGCGCTTTCGATGCCTCACAAGGTTACGGTCAGCATCAGTCGCCATGATTTTTGCCGAGCATGGAAAAATTTAAGGAACACCGGGTCTTCAACCACTACAGTAGACCTACAAAAAAAACTTGGTAAAATATACTTAGCAGGTGCAGGTTTGCAAAGAAAGAAATCCTTGGTAGTTAGGCGACCCTGAGTAGTTTTCAACTTTTTACCATGCTATTGCCATCCCTGGCGATTGCATTCGATAGTAAAGTCGCGCTCATGCGTGACCATAACAATGAAGACAATGGAGTTGGCCATCTGCGTCTCAGCAACCCATTTTTGAAAAAACTTCACCTTCACAAAGGGAAGCGGCAAACGCAACCTCTTATTTTGACTATTTTCATCTCTTCGATTGCCTTTGCGCTCCCTTAGAGTTGTGAATTTCTGAATGTGGCCATTGCGCCGAGAAGTTCGCTCACTCTTGATCCACGCTTTCCTTTAACTAACGGCTAGCGAAGAGTGGGTTTGACTCAGGAGAAACTTTGAGAAAGCCGTGTTTAGCGGAGGGCCATACCTTATAATGAAAACAGAAGCAAGTCTCGGTTCAAGTTAGCCTCAGCAATAACATTTACTGCGACAAACGGGAGGAACTTTAAGATTTGAAGACTTTTCCTGATTGTTTCCGCGGGCCGCTGAAAACGCTGCGGCGGGCCACATGCGGCACATGGGTCGCTAATTGCCTCTATCTTATTGTAGTCCACTTCAATTTTTTACTCATGGCCTGTGCACATTTTTAGCTAAAGATTATGGATCGGTTGGATAGGATACATTGTGCTTATTTTATTTTCTTAAATCTGATTAAGAAAGTTTACTTTACTATAACTGATATTATTTTCAAGTTCGAAATCACGCTCAAAGGGAACGATTGTGTTGTCGGTTTGTGTTGAAATTCCTCCACCGATCTTTTGCAATATTCTACTGCTTAGTTGGAGTGTGAATAATTGAGTTAAGGGTTGCTGTTACTGCACAAAACTCTATAATCGTGTTTGGCAGGTAATTTCTATGGCCCAGACGTACTGCAAAACGTCTTCAAGCTCAAGCTTAACTGTGTTTATTTAAAGGTCATGAAAAGACTGCACTGAGATATTTCTCTTGGGATAAAGTAGTGAGGAGCTTCCAGTACCGAGCTGTTTTATATATTGCAGCACATTTTGGACATATGGGTCTTTCGGTGGATATGATCAAGGTAAGTTGAGCAAATTTGTTTATGCCAGCAAACCTAAAAAGATTAACATTATGCAAGGAAGCAGGTTTCAAATTAAGGTTGAGGAAATTAACCACCAGATATAACTTGCTTGCGCTTAAATCGTTTAGTTATTTGACAACAATTGGTTTGTTTGGAAACTATTCCCCTTTGGATGACGGTGGACAGCGGTAAATTTTCTCCAAAAAAACAGCAATATCGTGCATAAGCGTACGGGAAGGCATTTTATTGGGGGGGCGGAAAAAATTTGCCCTGAAAATAACAATTTGCCCTAAATACTAAGCAGTTTGCCCTGAAAATAACTTTTTAGTTTAATCCGAGTGGGTCCTGAAACCTTACGTAAATCTGTTCTATAGAGTTGAATTTGTTTATAATGGCTTCGTCTGGAGCGTCAATTCGCTCATAACGTTACATTTTGTTTGGTCGCGATGGCATCATTTACAATTTACATGCATTTCAATTCGCTTATAATGTCAAATTGTCAACTCGGAAATAACGTTCTTTATGCAATCCCCTAGAGGTGCCGTTATAGGCAAATTCTGTAGTTAACTTGCTTGTTAACTCAAGGGGTTGAAGTTCCTTGCGTGCTGTGTTCTTCCATACAAAAAACTTTACGGCAGTGGTCACCAACGTGGTGCCCACGACGGTTCCGGATCGTACGGTCTGACTCCCTAAACCTGGCTGTGTTATCGCTGCTGTNCGCTTGAGCAAGGCACTTAAAGATGCGCACTCAAAGGAGCCAAGCAATGTGCACGTCCGTGCTGTNCGCTTCTAAAACTCCTATTAATCATAAAATCTATCNTCTTAACACTGCACCTCTACCCAGCNCAAACTCGAAAACGAACAAAAAAGGAGTTACCAAATTCTTATATCAAGCTGTTGAACTACCAACATCCGATTGCTCGATTTTTACAGAAAATGAGGGCTTGATCCAGATCAAGGTCACTGTAACTAATCACGACTTTGGTCCAGATTACAAACAACACTAGTCCAAATTCCACAGATGACCCCAAGTGAATATACACTGTATTGAAAAATTTTTCACCGTTCACGATTTTTGAGCAACTTGCGCTTTCCCTGAAAAAACAGTTGCCCTGAAATTTTTCACTGTATTGAATATACTTTTTACATTCAAGATTTTTAACAACTTGCGCTTGCCCTGAAAATTTTCAAGACCGTGGGGGGCCGCCCCCCCGACCCCCCGCCTCGTACGCTTATGATATCGTTCGCGACATCACGTCGATGAAATCTTGGAAATTATTTGCAGAGCAATTCATGCACCACGGGGCAGATGCAAATATAGCCTATATGAATTTTGAACAAAGAGGACTCAAAAATTTCAGAATGACTGCCCAAAACTTCAAGCTGTAGTAAAGTTTCTTAATTTCATACGTATGATGGAACTTACATTCGCTCATCACCAGTGAATATCGACGAGGACAGAAATGATTTCCGGGTGTGCCAAGCAATTAGTGAAATTCGAAAAACGTGGTAACATGACAGGAGGCAACCGGGCAATTGCCCCCACCGAAAATTTAGAAAACATGTTTAGTTGTTAGGTACAGCAACACGTTACAGCATTTCCCCCCGACTGATGCATGGTGGAAATAAGTTTGGTGGAAAACCCCTGGTCAAACAAAACGTAGTCTGTGGAATACACTTCTTTATGTGATTAGATCGCATTTTGTTGAACGAAGAATCACTGTCGTTCTACGCCACAGTAAAGTGAGCAGAGGAACATAATCATATTTCAATTGGGAATGACTACGTTTGTACCTATTCTGTGTTACACAAAACAACTATCATGGTGTTTTGCAAAAATTGTACGACGCAACTATAAACAGCGTTAAGCATAGGCGTACCAAGACCGATATTTGTGGGGGCACAAGATTTTTGTCAAGCACACTCGATTTTTCCCAGTAGCCAAACCTTGTCCCCGGGTGTTACGGATAAGGCAACAAAGAACTAATCGCAATATGCATCAACCAATGTAAATACTTACGAAATAGCATACCGTAACTCAACTGGCATGTGAATCTCAAATAGCCGGTGGATCCGGTATTGCGCAATTCCATGGCATTGCCATGTTTAAACTAGCAACGAAATTAATAACGTAGAGAGCAGAAGCATACTGATTTATTTTCGCCCAATTCACAAAAATAGTAATCGAGGCATGCTTGTTTCCCTCACTTGGCGCGTGCGGATAGCAAGAATGAAGCAGTTATCCTGATATTTGCTGATACACTACGACCATTTCACATTGTATTGTATTGTATTGTATTGTGTAACGTCTTCATTCCCACACGCAAGGCGCTAGACTTTAAACATGCATCGCAGTAAAGAGAGATACACAAATACATGAAAGACGAGGATATATGCATGGCGGTAGTAGAGAGTATACACTTGATGGCGTTAATGCATTTAGTGTACTTTGTTGAAATACAAGCTATTAAGACACACGCATGAATGACGCCATCCATGCTTATTACAATGTAGAACTGCGATGATTTCCAAGTACAACGATGTGTAAAATGCATGAGCGTGTGGGAGGCTGCGAAGGACCGAGGGTCATTTAGGCTGCAGAGCTCCCAAGGACGAAGTTGCTTGTAGTGTAAAGGGAAGAATGTATAATTGTTAGTAAAAGCCTTTTTCTCTGGGTATAAAATGTAATATGTGCAATGCAGTTATACGGTAAGTTGAAGTAAAATGTGTTGCAGACAAGGACAAGCCACCAGAAGAAAATGGTTTAAAGTTGTCAAATTAAACATTTACTGCTTTCACACATTCAAAAATATTCGTGAATGCCGAAGAGGAAATACGTCAAAAGCTATGGACCGCTGCAGCACTGCAGTGGTGTCACGAGATTTAAGCAGGTTGAGAACCAGTCGCGCAATCACGCTTTGTGGACAAGAACTCGTTGTCAATGCATGCATGAGAACGAAAATGCGCTTGCTTTGTATCTATAGACCAGTGGGTCTGAACGTGGGGCGTGACAAAAATTTTGTGGGGCGTGGAGGTTGAAGACATTATGAACCAATCTTGGTGTGAATACAAAGCTCACAATCAAACTGATTGGTAGATATAAAGTTAAGCACTGTTTGTGCACACTGCACCAGTAACAAAAATCAGCACGCATTGATGGTATTTAATGGAGGTATTTAATGGAGGTATTTAATGGTATTTAATGGAGGTATATTTAA
>JGI24158J21664_10003427_pt1 | contig 19881 bp, 17 predicted proteins | sample Ectturendosymbi3_FD_21664 | JGI IMG/M metagenome (IMG submission 21664) | reverse complement strand
TATGCAGAATGGATTGAGCATTTACCAATGCAAGCACTCACCAATGGTCTGTAAGACCACGTTTCTTGCCTTAACAAGCATTTACCAATGGTCTGTAAGACCACGTTTCTTGCCTTAACACGCCTACCCTACATAACATTCAATTGTCAAATAATGGCCAAAACATTGTTATCTCAGAAATCGCAACAAACCCATGATTACAGAATTGCAACTAAACTTCCAAAAGCATATCATTATCAGTTGTTGTAGTTTCAATAAAATATCGATAAAAAGAAAAAACTGTGTTGCAAGAAAAGTTTGACCTAATGATAAATTTTGACTTTTTTTGACCTAATAACTTCGGATTCCCTCATGGTATAAGCGTGAAATTTGGTTTGTGGACGCTTCATAAGCTTTAGAAAAGGCAGAAAAATTTTGACTTTTGATTGCCCTACTTATAACACTATGGCATTCTGTACACGAAACAATAAAATACTTTCAAAATAAAAATCACAGAGAAAGTGTTACCGATTAGATGAAAATATTTGTACATACTTGTTCATGGACTACAAATTGCCCCATAAAATGAATAATTTTTCGAAGCTTGTTTTCAAAATAAAAGTGGTGCTAAAGTATTGCCAAGCCCTCAGCATTTGACAACAGCTTCGCAGGAATTAGTTTAATAGAACTCAACAACAGAGCACATTAAGCAAAAGTGAACTTTTTGTCTTAATTAAACGGGGAACTGGAAAGGTATCAGTAAGAGTTTCAAGTTAGACAACTCTTCCAACATATAAACCCTCAGAAAAAATCCCATATTCAACAGAAGTAGTATAAATATATAGGTAATCCCAAGAGCTAATAGGTATTAGTGCCCCAACAGAAAAAGCTAATATTAGTCCATAAAGTTCAATTTTTCTTTCAAGTCATGTATTTTTTCATCAAACTTTTTCTCCTCTTCTCTATTTTCACGTACTTCTTGTCTAAAAGCATTTTATTTTGGAATCAAAGTAAAATCATGCTTTTCTTCTGCTACTACTGCCAAATGATCTGCTTCTTCACTCGTACTTTCCATACTTCCTTTCAATAGCTTCTTTTCCTTTCAGCAGAATTGATCTCATCCTTCACAGCCTTTCTCTTTTTGCTTTTTTCACTTTGAACAGTGAGCTTTCTTTGATCCTCTATGTACAACTGATACCGCATTCTTGTTGCCCGAACATTTCGCTTTAGTCTGGGGTTAAAGAAAAGCTCACTAAAATCAGCAGCATTATTCTTAATAGTGTCATACACAAAACGATAAGCAATTAATGTTTTCTTTCATATTTCCCGGCTGAAAGTTCACTGTTAATAGAACTCCCACCCAACTGTAGCTTGGCGAAAGTGTGAAAATAATTAAGAAAACATCCCAAAGCTTTGCGTATTTCTTATCTTTCAAACAATTCCAGTAAAATCCATCCAATCGATTACAGTCATCTTGAAATGTAAAGAATTCTGTAAGATGGTTTTGTTTGACCTCAGTTATAAAGGCCTTGTATTGTGCAAGGATTTCATCACAATCTGCAGGAGTTTCTTAAACTTTATATGTGCTTCTTCAGTATACAAAGCAAATTTTGTGGTATCACACTCACTAGACACTGAACCAAAGGTTACTTTAAAGGACACTTTTTCCAGCAGCTTGCTTGCAATGGCTGATAAGAACTTAATACAATCATTTTTGAAAGATTAGATACACAGCTCACCTGCAGAATTTTTTTCTGTTACCTTTTTCAAAGCATCTTGAGCATCAAAACCGAGGTCGACATGCTTTGGGTGCTTTTGGTTTTTCTTGTCTGCAGGGTCAACTTTGGACATCTCAAATGTATCAGCTTCTTTTACAACTTCTTTCTTCAAAAAGCGACACGGGATAGCCATTAACAACTCTTTCAAATAGAACTCCCAAAAAGGTGCCACTGGAGCTTCAGTCTGAAACTTGGCCAAAAATTGTCGCAGCGGTTTTGCTACTGAGATAAAAAATTCTAGCTTTACCAGTATTAATACGTCATCGCAGGCAGATTTGACAGTGAAAAAGAAGCCAAGCTGATGAGGTTGGGGCTTTTCCTTGACTGACAACCGTTTCGACATATTCGTGAACAGAAGGCCACATCTGCAGTGCTCGTGCAGCCGCTTTGACGTCTTCTACCCATGTATGTTCACTAAAATGCGAAGTTGTTACCTGCAATTTTAGCAAACTCTTCCCTTCTAGCAGGAGAATCGTGGAAAAGTCGCCACAAAGCACGGAGTGTATCGGCAAGACTCCAACCTGATTCTTTCACTCCTTTTTGAAAACTTCCATGCGCTACATGTAAACCACAGCTTCCAAAAACTTTTTTTCACATAAAAAGTAAGCAATTGATTGTGTGAACGGACTTCGTTTTTGTTTAAAGAGCTCCTGGTTTTGCTTTCCCAATTGATCGTGTGGCTTTCAATTCCCTTAAATCAAATAATTTTTTGCATAACTTGCAATTGCCTTAACTGTCATTTTTAGCCTGTCGTAACCACGGAGTAAAATCTGGCTCATCTAACCAAATTGCAGGAAAGTGATATTTTTTAGATGCCATACTACCAGCTAACTATTTCCAACTGCTGACGCTACTCAAACCACTTGCAAAACAAATGCAATGTTACTCACCATCTTTCATTCAACTAAAAAGCAAATATATAGTGCACAACATGAGCAATACTTTGCTTCTAACAACAATCCATCACTATTGTAACTGATAATCAACACATCTTGAGTAAAGCTTTCAACTTAACGATGGTGACTTTAGACTGAGGTAGGATTCCACCTGTTCTTAGAATGGCGGATGCAGTTTAACGTCATACCCAGGACATCGAGACAAAATAGAGGATGGCGACAGCACATGAGACACCAAAGTGAACTGGTTCTGGAAACAAGAAAAACCAAACTCGCACAGCGTCCGATGAAGACGAAAATCGTGCAATTATAATAAATATTCAACGAAGAGTTGCTGAACTGAGATAGCAACTAAATGTAATTTGTCTAATATAAGAAAAATTGAAGAGTTTAAGATACTTGGAAGTTTGTCTATTCCATACAATAATTTAGCTCAAATTTGTTGAACATTTTTTCAGCAGGTAACATTTCATGACTCGTAATTATTTTCAACATTTCCATGACTTTCCAGAAAAAAAATTTTTTCAAGGATTTTTCATGACTTTCCATGACTGTGGGAACCATGTAAAGTCGTCTCAAGACGTCGCCAAGAGACGCGGCGACGTCACTATGCATCACGTGAACGAAAAATTTTTCTGAAAACTTTGGTGCTAAATTGGTCGCCTTACAAATACGCCTGTATGTCCTTCCCAGTCGTATGCAATTTTCCGTGCTTTATCAACATTCACCAGCACTTACTTTTTCTCATAACCACTTCTCCACTTACACACAACTCACCTATGTTCTTCCACCGGAACTTTCGTTTTCGTCTCAATTCGACCGGGTCGTCAACAAATGCTTCCTGGAACAGTTCGATGTCTTTCTGATCATCATCCAACAGTTGCTTGAGATGAACTTTGTTGACCTTGAAAAACAACAGCCACTGACTGGAAACTGAGTGGAGCAAGAACAAAGCAAATTCGTCTTCATTAGTAAAGTACGGTACACCACTTGGCAACAATTGTTATTGAAAAGCAGTAGAAAATCTGGTTCTTGTGTAATACCATCTGTGCCAAACAACAAGCATTTCGTGAAAACCAACCCAAATAAGTTCATCTACATAAGCAAACTACGGCGCAGCTATCAGCCGCAGTTGATTTTGAAAAGCAGTTGAAATTCTAGCTGTGTGGTGGGGACCAATCCCGTCGCCACAGGAGGTCTTTGGTGGGCTAATGCCCACAAATGAAACACTATAAACCATTGGAGTTTTTACCACAATTTCAACATCAAGCTCCCCCCCGGCACAAACGTAAAGCCCCCCTAGTGAAGACTTCCTGGCGACGGTGCCGCGAGGGACTGACGTTGGGCATGAGAATTTAAGCATACGCAAAATCAGCATCACTTTCAGAGAACGTCGAAGAATTTAACCAAAAAACGGAAGTAAAACCGAAATTAGTTTGTTAAGATAGTTCTTGATTGTCCAAAGTGAGCCTATCCTGTCGGACATGTGTCTGTTGGTTAGATGGCAAACTGTTACGAAGCAAAACAACGCAACCTTGAGTAGTGTCGATGTTTCTTTTTAAATATTTTTAAAAACACGGTGCATATCATGTAACAAGAGCTGTGCAACTGACCTGCTGATGAATGATTTCTTCCTTTGGCAACACTTCGTCGTTTTCCTCTATCTCGTAAAAGTTGCCTGAAGATAAATCTCATTGAGTTTAATGCCAAGGAACATTAGTTCAAAATAAACCAGTTTTTGCAAGAAGTCATTCACTGTCTTTTTTCAAGTAAAAGCCTCAAGACTTCTCAGAAATGTACATAAATGCGAGTCAAACAGTAATGAATTTCTAGGGGATCGGACTCGCACATTTCACCAGGGGGCAGCACGGCGCCTTTGGAACGAGAACTAATCCACACAAGTTGAAACCAAATTCGGTAGGAATTTGCGTGAGGGTTATTAAGCATCTAGACTGCCAAAACTTGTTTCCCATTAATTATCATAATGCCACACACCAGACATGGGGTAATCGTCAATCGTAATCGATTACGGTTTTTTGAGTAATCGTAGTCCTGATCGATTAAACTGACCAAAAATGACATGTAATCTTAATCGATTACATTACCAATTTAACCGTAATCGACGATTACTTTCGCGATTGAACTTTGAATTCTTCGCGCTACGTCAATGCGCGATGAACCGCGTTTTTGGAGTCTAGGCTTCCTTTATCACTGGTTATAATGTAAAGTTACAGTAGTGACGTACGCAAGTAAGTCCATCAAAATTTATTTGCACAGGTAGACCGGTTTCGCGTATTTAAATACATCTTCAGTCCTGCGGGTATAAAACGTAGCCAGTATAAAACTTGCTAGCGAATGTTGACATTGAAACAATTGTAAAAAAGCTCGAACTGTTGCAAGGAATAAGCAACAAATTAACACTTCGGTAACAGAAAAGTTAGCTTTACATTACGAGGGTATGTGTTGGTTTTACGTAGGCCTATATACATTCAGAGTGAATCCATAAATAGCCCTATAAGTGCTGCAGTAGGCTACATACAATTAGTAGGACAACCATTTTTTCAAACATAAGATTTTGACTTTGTAATTTACAAAATTTGACTTTGTTTTGACCTATCAATTTCCTGCGTTTGTAACTGAAATGCGGAATACCAGTTAAATCTGCATTCTGTTGAAATGAAACAAAAATCGACCCAATGAAACTGGAGGAAACAAACCATTGACGAAAATCAACCAGAAAACACATGTCGATATATCCTGAAGTCACTGAAAAGGTTCTACGTTGTTATACTCAAGCATCAAGTAATGCATCACATTGTTGTCTTCAAAGTTTCCACATATGAATAATGGGTTGAGCATTTACCAAACAAAGTACTGTAAGACCACGTTTCGTGGCTTACCACACCTAATATTCAATCGCCCAGTAGTGGGCAAAACAACACTATTACCTCAGAAGTCGCAAAAAACATTGTATTCAGAATTGTAACTAAACTTACATTTGTGTGTTGTAGCTTTACCAAAAAAAAAATAAATAAATAAAATACCGATAAGACGAATAACTCTGCAAGAAAATTTGGACTCACCGAAAAATTGACTTTTTTGACCTAATAACTTTGGAGTAGCTCTTGATATCGGCGTGAAATTTGTCTTGTGGACGTTTCATAAACTTTGAAAAAGGCGTTTTTGGCTGCCCTAATAATTAGTACAGTAGTTTAGAGGTAATTTAACCCAAGTCGAAAGTATCTTTCCGCAGTGCTGATAACCAGCATGTCAACAGAGATCACCCAACAGATACTGGTAAAAAACTCAACCGTTAACTAGTGAGCTTTTGTTGACCGTTGACGTTTGCATCAGTATAGATAGATCCGCAGCTATATTGACATCACTGTTCATTTCTTTTCAAATTAAGTTACACAATGTTTTGCTGGCTTGCAGATGATCCAAATGTCACCACACAGTTGAAAACATCGTAACCCAATTTGAAGAAATAGTCATCAATTTTGTATCTCCTAACACACGACTTTGCAGCGTTGCTGGACGAGTATTCAAGCCTGACAGTTGTCGTCTCTCTTATGAGATATTTGAATTGTTGGTGTTTATCAACTGTAACAAATATTTCAACCATTTATTTTATTTTTCTTTTATCAATGTGTTTGTTGACTTACGCCTTCACAAATATCTGAGCAAATAATTAAGATTTTGTTTTTTTTTTCAGTTCTTACTCCTTAATAATTCGTAATTTCGTTTATTGCATTCGTTCATATCTTGCATTGCCTGAAAAAATGCTTAAATGCTTACATCAAATTCAAACCATGCAAATGGGTTTTGTTTTCTTCCTGAGAATGTCTCAAGACAAATGAAATCGCGATTGTAATCGTGATTACTTTCAGTGTAATCGTAATCGATTACATTGCGATTTTGTTTATTCGTAATCGAGTGTGTGGCAAGTAATCGTATTCGATCACATTTGTGCTGTAATCGCTCCATGCCTGCCACACTTAAGTTCAAAAGAACTTCGCACAAAACCGACGATAAAATTTACTGCAACCAAATTCCTATCGTGTTAAACTGCAAAGGAGGAAGTCACACCGCAACTGACCACCGATGCCATCGTCATCATCCTCGTCACTGCCGACGTCATCACCCGACAGTTCCGCCTCTTCGTCGACGAAATTCCGCAGCAACTTTTCCTGCACCTGCGTCTTGCGCCGCACAATCACCAGACCTTCGTCATCATCGTCGCTCGCATTCTGCGTTCAACGTTTCTATTAACAGTGCGCAAAAGGTCACGCAGTTTGGTTGCGTCACCAAATTTGATTACGTCATTTAAGTTTATTTTTGGCTATGTTCGTCGTGAGACTTCAAAATTGATTTTTACTCTCTTTGGCGACCTAACCCACGTTTTGTCTGCTTGGACGTTTTCACTTCGCCTGACCGACCTTGAAAGTTCAGATCTTGTCCCTGCCTTCAATATGAACATTCGATNTTTCTCGCGGCCAAATGTTTCATCATTCGTCGCAAAANCTTGCCCTAAAGTAGCTTGAGCTTGCTTCGTGCATCAGTGGGGTTCTCGGGCGGCAAGAGTGGACTCAAGTAGACATAATATTTAAGGAATCCATGTAACTTCACATATACGTCATAAGTCGCTCGAAATCGACTGCACCTGTTTTCTTGAAACTTATTCCATTTCATATCAATCGATCGAAAGAAAAGTTTGTGGCAAAGTACAAAAAGAACTGTTTTCTAAATTAGCTTTGGGGCTCTTCGCTTTTTCAGCAGAAGCTGAAACGCAGCTAACTGTTACGTCACGCCACCAGAAACACGAAACAAACCTCGGCTTCTTCATCCGAAAATTGATCCGAGTCCAATTCTTTCAGGTTGTCTGCAGAAAACAAAAAATTTTAATTAACTGCAATATAATTACTCACACGACTATATAATTCATTCACACATCGCTCCTTTCCGACTGAAACATAACAGCGGAAATATATTAAAAAAAACAGCACGCAAGTTTGGAAATGCACAAGTCCAACAAGGCGTTTGCACGAAAAATGCAGTTCGGGCAGAATTCATGCGCGAAGATGAACCAGTAGATATAGAAAGAATAATCGACTCCTCAAGTACCTGCTTCAACTTGAAATCCCAAACTTTCGTTGACAAGCGCTTTCCCGTCGTCGTCGTCACTTAGATCGGGAACACTGTCGGCTGATGCTGGAAATATTGTTTGGGTAACTTCTGGTTAGATTTAAATTCTACAAGTGCGAGTATATCAAGTGGTTCTACAGCTTCTGAGGCAATGGCTGCTTTCTGCAATGCGAATTGTGGTGGAAAAAGGAGAATTTCTGTACGGAGTTGCACATGGCGTAATATTATTTCTGCTTGACAAAGGCAATTAAAACAATTCGACCGCATGTCAACAGCTGGCGAGAGGATTTTTATCAACGATACGTCAGGTTTGGATCATTGACGTCACCAGAATTTTTTCCAGGGGGGCCTAATAGTTTGCCAAGATGGAGGCAATAGGGTTTTTACCATCTCCGAAACGAAGGGAAAAACATTTTATACTAGGAAGTTAATAGCAAAATATCACATTTCAAAATCCATGTGGGTCCAATGCCCCTTTCCCTTGTTTCGACGTAAATCATTTGAATTTGTAACGCTCCATAAGCTTAGATTGACATGCGAAATTTAGCGAAACAGCTGGTACTGAACTTTTTAAATGAAAACAACTGCAAACTTTTTAAAAACAACACGCGATTCTTTTCCCTTCGCGCATAGGCAGGTGACAGATTGTTGCATGAACCACTACAGCATGCAACATACGGGTCGCTGCACTCTTTCCGTTGATGAAACCCACCTTGGAACTTTCCAGAGCAAAGCTCAAGCAACTGCGACATGTTGCAGTCGTTCGCGTTGTCGTCTTCGGCACCAGGTGGCAGGAAAGAGTCGACCGTCTGAAAATGCATCATTTGAAAAGAGTTGCGACTTCTGCTGAACCACATTGCCTGAACGGGTCGCTGGACGAAGTTTAATGACTAAAAGTATGAAACAACTCAAATAGAACTGGTACGATACATTGTCCAATGAGGCTCTTTTTCCAGAGGTTTGTCATTTCATTCATCACCATCACTACACTGATATTAGTCAGCAAGAACGACGCAGGATTCGGCAATGCGGTCGCACAAAAGTAAAAGTCAAGTTTGAAGTGCTCTAACAAATGAGACATATTTTTTACAAAATCTCACTTTTACAAAAAAGTCAAGTTCTACTGATTTTAGTTCAGGATTGCAGGCAGTACCTTGTCATTCTTGGTTTCTTTTATAAATCCGTCCGAGTCGATGAACTGCGAGTCGCCATCGTTGCGTGATTGTGACGTAATAGTCGAAGCGTCGATCGGGGAGCGCGGAACACAAAATATCGAGTCCTCGTCATAATTGAACTGCCGGAATGTGAAAAATTGTTACAAATGCAACACGAAACGAAACAATCATCGCAAATCCATCTGTTTTGTACAAAGAAAAATGAAGCTGAAAATAGGCCACGGACACTTTCTATGTTGGTTGATTTTAAAGCGATGACGTTTCACAACGATCTGCGCTCGTTTTCACGTCATGCTACTTTATTCATAAAGACGAGACGGTTGGGTAAATGGAATAGTTTTGAACAGAGGGTAAAAAAGAGCCCCGCCAAGTAAGTAGAAAGTAATATCAGCACTGCTTGTTGATATTACAGGTACAGATACCATATACCATTTAGTTAACAGGCAGCTTTTAAAAAAATAACCCTCTTCAAACGATTTCCAACAGTTTGAACAAAGCACAATTCAGAAAAATTCAGAGATGAAGAAAGACAATCAGGATAGTTCGCGTCAAACGTTGAAAGACGTTCGCTGCCAAAACTACATTCATCGGTTGCACACGCAGATAAACACGAGATTAGAGTGTGAGGGTCTTTTGAAGCGAAAATGCGTTGCCCAGGAATATTGTTAGACGCAAACCTGTTGAAATGCTTAGTGCTGCCTGTGTTCAGCCATGCAAGTAAAACTAGATAACATCTGTGGAAGACGTAACCACGAACAAGCACTGCGTACTCTGACCGTAACTTTATCTTGTTTTCCATGTTTATCTCAGTTGTTTTCGAATCGGAATAANGAAAAAGCATTTGCAACTATCGACGAATAAGCATGAAAGCCGACCTAGTCTTTCGCACAGACGTAAACGTGACCAGATAACGATCCTNGATCATCAAAACAGCGAGTGAAAGACGTAGTCTTCGCACAATGGTGCGTTTTCCATACGTCGTGACTACCTTGTTCACGGCAAAGATGCGACAATGACGATCGAGCAAGATAACCAGTCACGTCATACCTTCGATGGCTTGGAACAATCTGACGTGTCCGACAGTTGCGGTTGATTGGGCAGAATCACTGAACCGTACAAAGGCTCGAACGACTGCTCGGCGCAGTCTTTCACACTTGAAGTTGATTTTCTGGAAAAAAATGCTTGTTCACGACTAATGCGAACGCAAAACAACGGTTACGTAGATGGATACGTAGAGGCTGACGTCATTGCTGACAATGGAACGCCGGTTTAAGCGAGCTGTCAACCTAAATATATTTGTAAATCACGACTTATGAGCTGCCATTAATGGCTGTGATAAAATATCTAACAACAATAAACCCACGCATTACATCTATAACTTAAAAAAGAGTAACGATAGCTGCACAAATCAAAGTGAATGATTTCGCATCTCGCCGACCACGTGCTTTAATAAAAACTTTGTTCGTTTTCCTGTGGAAGTTGTCAAATTTAACGTTGTGGAACGAATTACCTGTCGCAATTAAATTTACTGGAACTACGGAAGAAACACAATACGCCACAGACAAAAATCACCAGGTTAATCGGAGTCTGCACAACGAAATCAATCCCCTAAGGAATGAATTAAGTAATTATTTAAAGGCCAATCCAGGGCGCTAAAGATGGGGATTTTCGCGTAGTTATTTTTAAATTGCCTCTTGGGGAATTTTTTTTTAAATTTTTATTTAGCCTGTTGGGGTAGTTTTAAATTGCCTCTTGGGTTGAGGTCCAGGGCCCGATGACCCCATCCAAAAAAGAAAACCGGACCCAATCATAACGTCACCCCCAAAATCTAAACTAAAGACTTTCCGCATCTTTAGAGGGTTTGAACATCTCTCTAGCTCATCAGCTGGTGAGTTATGTTGGTGTAAAATGACGCACGCGAGAGTCGAAGGGTTAATCGATGTTTTGTTGATAAATTGTGAGGCTATTGCAAACATTAATTTAAACCTGACCATAACAGTTAATTTGTATCGACGTAGGTCTTTGCGGTTTGGTTTGAGAAAGTATGCCAAGCATGTGAAAAGGATTCCACAAACTGAAACTCAGGATGTTGTTGATTTTACAGCAAAAGCTAAGGGTTGAAGCTTTGATTCCACTGAGGATGGACAAATATCACAAACGTCAATCTGCAGCTTTCCTTTCTCCACCCCCCAGGCCCGTCGCCAGGATTTCGCAGCAGGGGGTGCGCACATTTTAAAAATACAATATTGGATGTATGCAGCAACTTGGGGGCCAAACATGAAATGGGGGCACATATCTTAAATGGGTTGCCGGGAACCACTGCCCCCCCGCTGGCGACGGCCCTGGTCCAAACTCCACAGGAACTTACTTGACCGGGTCGTCGAAAAGCAACAACGATCCTTCGCTCCTCATCGTCGTGTGCGAGAACTTCGACGCTCGGCTGCCGTTCGAACTCGCGTCCAGGTCGGCGTGATCTGCGACGGAAAACACAACGTTGCAAATCGCGGCGTCGAAGGCGGGAATCGAACCCACGAGAATAGGCTTTGGAGCTAGCGACGCCTGAAGCTGAAACTAAGCTCCTTTTTAATATTTTTGACTGAAAGTGAAGCAACGTCCGCGAATGCATTTTCCTTAATGTATCAGCAGTTTTTCCTTAACAGCTGAAAGAGCTCCAGCAACGTAGCGATATTGCTCAGTAACGATAGTTTTCTACAGACATCGCTTCCCATCCATCCAAGCTAATTTCTCTGTTAATCATTTACAATGAAAATGATATTATCACTAAGCTACTGTTCAAACGACTTTATCAAAAAATGTTAGCAAGAATTATTTGACAAAATCAATCTTAACCCATATCTGCCGAACTGGCGCCAATACATTTGCGGTAAAATGCACGTCTCCTATGTTGGTGGCGAACACAAGGATCGCCCTCGTGATCCGCTTCAGATCAAAAACTGCAACATTGAATAAATTTGCTTTTGATGCAACGGGTTACAAAGAAGCGCACACAGCAGAGGGCAGCAGCCTATGGGTTTGTGTCACAGAGATAGTTTAATTGGGAGAAAGCTCGGAACACGTTATTGAAAGCCACTTCAATCAACAAGCCATCACGCAAGTATACTTAGAATCCCACTGAATTAAATCACCGAAACACGTGTTTTTTCCGAAAAATGGCAATTTCGAACAAGAAAAAACAGTGGAAACGCCAACCTGGTACAAGCGGTTGTGTAGGGGCGTCTGCATCACTTTCCTCCTCATCTTCATCATCACTGATAACTCCAGCAGTTTTTCGTTCCTCCTTTACTTCTTGCTCCTCAGGGTCATCATCTCTTTCATCGTCAGTCCATTCGTCCTCCAATTCTTCCTCCTCTTCGTCGTCAGCTTCCCCCCCAATCTCTTCGTTGTCCAATCGCTGCAATTCCTGCCCAAGCAATAAAATAAAAGCCCTTGTGCATCGTGCGGCAAAACTTCAGGAAACACGCAGTGGTCTAAAGTTTCTTTTCGGGACTCGAAGATAAATGGGCTCTTTCTCAGAAAACTAAAGGAGATTAATTTACCCAAGTTTCGAAGTACCAAAGAGGTAAAACGTGTACAGTCCAATCTGCTCGGAAAGCATTTTACTATAGGAAATCGATTTTGCTTCAAGTATGCATTTTCAATCCTGCAATTGTAAGCAAAAGCTTGAAGATGAAATGATGAAAACTTGACCATGAAAACGTCAAGTAAAAATGATTTAATTTGAAGACACGAAAGAACAATGGAAGCATGGTCAAAAACCAACCTTGATTAAAATTGCTATGAAAGCAAAATCATAAATCACCTAAAGTGCCACTGAAGGCACTGAACACAAAGAAAATTCTGACTTTGCATAATGCACCACAACCAACCTCTTTCTTCACTCGTTCCTTCGATCTTCGTTCTTTCATTTTCTGGTTGAGTTTTTCTCTCAAGCGATGGTAGTTTCCCCCACAAGAGCTGAACAAATGCTCTGCAAAAAAGAAAGCACGGAATTACAAACTTGCCATTAAAAACTATAAATAAATCATACAGTGTTTGGAACAGCATGCGGCTTGCAACCATGTCAAGCCAGCAAGGCTCGACCTCCCGGTAAATACGCTGCACAGCAGGGTTGGTTTTGTTTCCCACCATTTCCGAATTCGATATTGGCAAATTGGTACTGGCCAAGGAAAGTGGTTTGCTTGACAACATTGCTTCAAACAGAGAGCGTTTGACACACGAAACAGTCATTGTGTTAGATGAGCCATTAAGTACTTATTTTGCCATGTATGTCATAAACGGAATACAAAGCATAATTTTAACCGGATGGGTGTATATTCTATTAATTGCCAAGAAAGCTCAAATACAAAATGGACACAAGACCATGAGGTGGGTTTAGCTATTATGCTAAGAGATTAGTTGGATTTGACGTCTCTTGTTTGTCCGACATTTCTACTTGTCTTGTTTTGGTTATAACTATTGGATTTGCATATTTTGTAAATCGCTATGTTTTGTTTGAACCTGAAAAACAATAGTAAATTTGTGTTTTTTTCAAACAGTCCGTTTCTAATGAAAAAGGTTTCCTGCATCTATTAAAACATAGGAATCTCGTATTTTCTATCACAACACAAAGCGGATCTGTATGTTCCACTGCGGATACAAATCCAACTCCGTGCGAGGCATACGTCAATTGTTTCCTGCAGTTAGCGTCAAAGCTCAGTAAACATACAACAGCGAACACTTGCTCATTTAATCAAAACTAAAAATGTAAAAAAACACAACTCAAAATCAGTTGTTGAATTCGCTGGCTTGTTACGTAAGCAAACAAGTTGTACGATACTTTACATTATCTACACATGGTTCCCACACATTTTCAAAAATCATTTTCCATACTTTTTCAAAACCTTTTCAATATTAAATAAAAAGACTTGAATACCATCAGCTAGCTTCATTCTTCAAAAATGTTACTCATGGAACACAAAGCAGAAACATCTGCAGAACTGTCATCAGCGGTAAAGAAAATTTGAAAAAACAAATGGTTGGATTTAGAATTTCCATGTACATTTTCAATACCTTATGTACATTTTGCCCAAATTCAGTACTTCTTCAAGGTCTTGAAAATCAATTTCACAATTCTATAATTTCTCAATACTTTCAATACCGCGTGGGAACCCTGCATATTTAATCGTACGAAGCTGTACGCAAATTTCAAGACTTTGCTGTGAAAAAATATCAACTAAACAATTGAAAAAATATTTGAAAAAAACTAGAAAAAAATATCTTTGTTGTGAAAAAATATCAAACAAACAATCGTTACTCTGTGGAACAAGCACGTATTTCGTTAAAAGCCCTCAAAAATACTTAAGACTGAAATGGCCCGAGACAAACGAAAGAGAGCCCAAGTATTTCGCATGTTGCGGGACCTACTGCACCTGCGCCATCTTGTGACAGGTGTTCCACATTTTCACTGGCAACGACCACGTCGGAGACCAACTCTGAACCAGTTCCGTCCGCTCTGTCCTCCTTCCGCACAATGCTGAAACAAAATGGACGACACTGCAGACGTTCACATACGATGCATTATTTCTGGAAAATTTTTGGTACTCATTTTTGCCTTATCATTATGTCCACACGACTTTTGCAAAGGCACAGCAAGCTGCAATACTTTCTACGGCAGGGGTTCCCAACCTTCCTTTCTCCGATCATGTACCCTAAAATTTCTTATGACAAAATATTTTATGATGACAAATGAATAATAATCATAGATATATTAAACAATGAGAATATAAAGATGTTTGAAAATAATATTTACTGGTGAATGTATAAATACCTGGAAATAAATAATACATAATGTAATTTTCATTTCTATTGCTAACCTTCTAACCTTAAACGTATCCCTTCAGATGGACAAATATATACCCAGGGGTACATGTACCCCAGGTTGGGGACCCATGTTCTGCGGGAACGAGTTTTATGCTTGAAGTGGCATTATAGACAATTGAAAGAAAACAACATGAAATTGTTGCCTTGAAATAAAAACCTGAATTGCTAATAAAAAACGAAACATCGATGTTGTTTCCCACAACATCACCACGTTTCTATTTAAGATCGCGTAAGGAACAACACGTTGTGTTGGCGACGCATTGCAGCTGACTGTTACGTCAGAATGGGACAAAGTGATGTCGCATGTGATGAAGGAAAGTAAAACTCACGTGAACTGCACTTTCTTTTTCTTGATCGGACATCTTTGCGTGGAATGTTTTAAAACTCTTTGCATGAAACTGGCGACGCCGCTTGTCGCGGGAGGGGGGGAGCTTTTCTCGTCTTCAAGTTCGACAAAATCTGCCAATGAAAAAATGCAAGTTTGTCAAACTATGGAGACTAATCTGCGACGAAATCAAAGTTTTGAGTAAATTAAGTTCGAAAAGGAAAACCGCAAACAGAGCCAGCGATGTAGAAAATGCTAAGATTTGTTTTTCAAGTTGAGTTGAAAATTTCGGACTTGATCAAAAGCAGGAGTTGAAACTAACGATGCTGATTCCAAAAATAAAAATGACAACTTTCAGGTTCAGTGGTGCTCAGCGTTTTATGATTTAAGGCTTCATCATCAGCTGCAGAAGGTTCTGGCTTGAACGCTCTGGTAAGACTGAGACCACTTTTGTCGTTCATTGCGAAACCATTAAAGCGGGCTCGTGGAAGAGACATTCGCGCCATGTTGGCCAAAATCTCACACAGCAGGGAACCTATTTGCTACCACGAGACACATATGCTGTGGATCATCGCCGGCAGGCCGCAGAAATAATTAATTTTACCTTAAAATTTTACCCTTGTCTTCCTAAGGAAAGAAAACTTTGGCCGAGTGATCCTTTTCTTGACTTACTTGTCTTAGTATCTGCTTATTACGGAGTTTTGTTTTGACGCGATGTTGTGTTCTATATTGGCTTACGAAATTTCTGATACGGGCCATATTCGGCCCGAGTGGTGCAGGTTCCCCCATCCCTATCTTGCACGATGATCACAAAGTAAGGGAGTAAACTAACATAAAGTAATGGACAATAGTACTACGGGAGTAAACNAACGTCGCAGAACAGCTACTTCAGCAAACAGGGATNCCACTTCCAGCGGATCGAACCAGACAAATACCTGACTTTGAACCAAACAGTGACAGACGTTCTTTCGGCGCATTCAGCTCCGGCAAACGCACTCCGCGAGACGCCAAAAGTTGAGCTTTTCTGCTGAACAGCTGGTGCTTCGTGGGGGGAAGGTCGTCGGCGATTGTTTGCGAGGGTTGCTCCGGGGTTGTTTCCTCCCTCGTTGCGTCAACTGCTTCGGTAACGCTTTCGGCGACAGTCGCAGGCGCTGATGACTGGGGAGGAGGCGATTCTCGGGTTCGAGCGCTGCGACTCGTCTGTGAAGCGACAACCGATTACAAATGTGGAGCAAAATATCCTGAAACCTACTCATGGGTTGATTTCGCAGAGAAAAAGCGAAGCACCGTTTACCTGAGAATCAGAGAACACTGTTGGCCGCTTCAGAAAGTCCGAGACTTTCTTCGCTTCGGGAATGTGGTAGGGAAGGTTTATCGCTGACTCTGAACAGGACAGAGCATGAGTTTGTAACAAGTCACTTTCATGATGCACAGGTTAAATAACCCACAAGGTAAGCTGGAATTCGTGCACTTTTTTATGATGAATGCAGGGTCAAGTTAAGTGATCTTGAAACGCTTTGTTGCTAATGGANCAACCACAGAAACGAGAGGGTTTTCTGCAGCAACCACCTCTGCAAGATTTTCCACCACGGACACTAACACCATCATGATCCACTGATTAACTGACAGTGGTTCAGCATCATTTACACCTGCTTTTTGTACTTCTTTCGGGAGTGTCACGGGTACTCTGCGGACGCTCATCGCGGCTATTTTCGCAGTGAATGCTGCACTGGTGGCGAGTTAATGGAAGCACCGCGCGTGGACCGTTCCCTTGCACCCACCCATTAACGCCGAGCGCGAGGATGGTGACCTGACCGGGAACCGAACCGAACTCGACCACNTGGCCGGTTGCTGACACTTGTTTCATATCGATTTAAACTTAAGCCGCTTCATCCGAGAGCACTGCAGCACAGAGTTGTGCGCACTGANCAAATTTCAAATACAGCCATGGCAACAGTAAGCACCAGTCACGTGATCGCCAAAACAATGACCAGCTATTCGACCGTGCTTTTCACCAATGTCGATCGCGTAACTATCAGTGAGCGAAAAGTTTGTAACAACTGGAAGATAAAGAAGCAACTCAGCGCGTGCAAATATTCATCCGCCCACCGCGAATCAGTCTCTGCGTCTCGCTTGATATTTCCATACGTTCTGATGCAGGGGGGCGGCGAGGTTTCCGAGGAGGTTTCGGGGCACGAGATATCGCTTCTTCATCTGACATGTCGTCCGCCTGAAAGAGAAAGCTGCCGCTTGAGTGACGATTGTTCATGAGTGGGAGAGGGACAAGCACTAATGAACCAGCTCCAAGGATTAGAAGACACGTCTACATAATCTGCATTTTTTTGTTTCGAACTGCATCATTCCTTGACACTTCAGAACCGCCCCCCAGAAAATCTTCAATATGGGTCTTTACATTTGTGCAAGCGGGGATTTGACATTCTCAAAATTTGATAAAAACACTTATTTATGTTTCGTGTTTCAGTTTGGAGGGGCTCTGAGTTTTGTTTGGGGGTAGTAAGCCTACCAAAGCCCCCCCGTGGCGACGGGACTATGACACTTACGTCGATGTTGCGGAAGGTCGACGCGGCGGCGTTCTTGTCGCGGAAGATTCGGATCGGCGGAGCTTCGTCATCGCTCGATTCTGGGAAGTTTTGAAAAATGCCGTTAGTGATGACAGAGCAATAACCTCTATGGCGTACATTTACCAACTTTCCAAGTGATCCACCACATTCCATGGTTAAGAATTACCACAATCGATAGTTAACAAGTCGGGAAAACATGGTCAACCATAGGATAGGACGTTTACCTGACAAACCCACAATGCAGCCTGGCCACTTTTTTCATATGGAAAAAATTTCACATCTCTACTTTATTCACATCAGACACCACTCTGCTTTACGCAGGTCTGCTGTAAAAAAAAACCACAACAACCGAACGAAAGCGCTTCTAGCAGCAAGCAAACAAAGCGACACAGATCTTTGTTTCGCACCAGTGGTTTTGCTTACGACGTCGGCAAGCAATTGAAAACGTGGTGATGGGACATACCTGCTCCTGAATCTGATGATACCTGGTCTGATGCTGAATCGTCTGAAGTTATAAAAATATACAATTCATGATGTAAACTCNAAAAGCGGATATCAAGCTCAAGCAANGTAGAGCAGTGCCTGTGAGCTGATGCGAAGCGACTGCCATTATCACAGTTGTGCAACAANATTGAAACCAGTCGCACATTACGCAAAAAAACGCGCATTNAATACCGATGGGTGGAGCAGGTTAGATTAACATCAACGTACAGAGCAACTGGTCCAGGGAGACACGCCAAGGCAGGATCATGCTTTTTAGCGTAGTTCGAGCCGCACGTACATGTAGGTCATCAAAACAAATTAGCACCCATCGTAAAAACTGCAACATCAATCACTGGCATAATGACTGCGGCAACGCAGAAACTACAGGAGAAAACTTGCATGTGCGGACAAATCAGGTTTTCCGGATATTTCCATACAGATCGTAGAGATGAAAAAAATCACCAAACGTAATCAACACCTAGCGACGGAATACCTTCGGCAGCAGTTTGCTTGTTGGTATCATAGTGACGTTTCGCAACGTCACAATCTTCATCCTGCGATATTTGACAATGTTTTACTACACACAACCACTGGCACTTAGTTTGAGCTCTAAATCCGGAAAACGTACGCGAAGTTTGCCTCAAAACCAAACATTGGCGAATTGCTAAGTCCTAAAAAGTTCATTGCGTGAGCTGGCGCGAAAATTGCAGATAATTTTCGCGTAAAAAAACAGGTCTTTGAAAAATGCTGAGGAGCCCAAACTTCATCTGATTACCATGTTCGTCAACGATAAAACAAGTTTAAGATCGCAAATAAAACCGCGGTTCAGAATCACATATACTGGAAGATTGCGTCGTGTTTATCGTCGTTTTCGCCAGGCCATGATGATGATATTGACCAACGCCACAAATAACTCAAGAACAGAACGTTTTAACGATTCGTCTCAAGCACAACTGGAATCACATGACAAAAAACCCTCTTGCCACAGTCTTTACATAAATTCAACAAACAAGCATTTACCGCTTATAAGAGTTACTAAAAAAGTGAATGAATTACCTCGCTGCTGGATCCACCTTCCTCTACAATTGTTGCGCTCTGCTTCGGGCGGCCTGCAACCATGCAGTAGGTACATGTACTTACAAATACTTCGTTGGGGTGTGACCCACACGACCAATGCATCAAGCGGGCAGCAATCGAGATGTTGGAGCATGAAGATGAGCGGCGCCTGCTCATTCAAGCATGAAGATGAGCGGCGCCTGCTCATTCAAGCATGAAGATGAGCGGCGCCTGCTCATTCAAGCATGAAGATGAGCGGCGCCTGCTCATTCAATGAAGATGAGCGGCGCCTGCTCAATCAAGCAACTTCCAAAGATACTATTCGCTTTTCAAAGCAAGTTTTAAAAGCTTGCTTTAAAACATTTGTGAACATTGCTCATCGCATTTCAGTCACAGTTTTCCAGAGTTGCGGAAGCACTGCGCGAATATTTGTGGCAAATAACTATTTACCTGAACCACTTTCTTCCGTCAGTTGCGCGTTCTCATCAATTGATTTGTGCACTGACAGACCCTCATCAACCTGCAATAAAAGCCAGCTCCGATTTATAACACAAGCCCTCTCAAAACAAAACACGACAATAC
>JGI24158J21664_10003426_pt1 | contig 19882 bp, 10 predicted proteins | sample Ectturendosymbi3_FD_21664 | JGI IMG/M metagenome (IMG submission 21664) | reverse complement strand
ATTTTTTTTCGAGTGCAATCTACTAGACTGGCCGATCCGTTTGAGCCGCTGAACAGCTCTCTAGCGCAATGGGCGGAGGAGCTAGGGCGTTGGTAAGGCAATCGAAAACTGCTGTTTTTTTTGCGAAAATCGCCGAAACCAGGCGGCTCTAAAAGTGTTAAAAATTTGCTGATCGATTCCTTGCTTACACCCATCGTGGAAAGTACATACTTAACTCTATGGCGTCCACGTGGTTTCGAAGATTTTTGGAAAAAAACGTCAAAACGCACGTGGCTTTGCGTGGGAATTTCTCCGGTCCGGTATGCTCTACAGACCTGGTAAAAGTCTCAAAAGACACGCCAAGTCTTCTAGTCTGCACTCGAAAAAAATTTTTTTGCTTGGGGGTGTGGGTTTTTTGTGAGTGACGTCATAAGTGGAGGACTTTTAGGCCACCTTGGCCCACTTCGCCTGGCCCTGGGCGCCAACTGTTAGGTGGTAGTATTTCGCTGAAGTTTTTACTGGAAACTAGGCTACAATCCCAGTCTTTTGAGACTTTGGATGACCTGCTGGGGTTTCGGGTTCAAAAGTTGTCATGTAAGTTAGTAAAAATATTTGACTAATTAGCTTATTAGGAAATTAATTAATTTGTTTATTTTAGATCATAACTGTTGAACCAGAAACGCTGGAAAGTTGATCAAAGGCTCAAAACACTCGGATTCGAGCCTAGTTTCCAATGAAAACTTCAGCGCAACACTTTGGCCTAGCGGTTGGGCCCAAGGGCAGGTAACATGAGCCAAAATAACCCCAAAACTACTTCACTTATGATGTCAGTCACAAGAAATCCGCATCCCCAACCAAAAATTTTTTTTTCGAGTGCAATCTACTAGACTGGCCGATCCGTTTGAGCCGTTCAACAGCTCTCTAGCGCAATCGGTGGAGGAGCTAGGGCGTTGGTAAGGCAATCGAAAACTGCTGTTTTTTAGGCCGAAATCTATGTACGAATATATCGTAGACTGGTTCTCAAAGTGTTAAACTTATGAAATAATCCAAGCACACCTCCTGGCACCAAACTTTCTTGAACTGATTTATGAGAGTGTCCATGTTGGGTATTCTTTTGTTTCATAAGATATTTAATTTTCTGCCAGAAATTTTCCATTCGGTTTAAATTTGGACAGTTGCTAGGCCACTCAAGCATTTTAATCTGCTTTTGTTCAAGGTCATATTTTTACTTTTTTAGACTTATGGCAGGGAGCATTATCCTACATAAACACTTCACAGCTATAAGCATGAGAAAAGTCCAGCATATGCTCCTCCAGTACCTTTTATTCAAGTTTTGCCATTCATTTTTTGTATTTTGGGCAGGAAGTAAAAGTCGGCCGCAGGCCTACCCACTTCACCAGAAAAAGCTCACCAAACCTTGACTGTATCTGAGTGTTTAACAGTTGTAAAACTGACTTAAACTGAGTTTGTCCCCAGGCGTGGGAAACCCGAGGTACGCCACTGCTTGAAGTGTCGTTTGTTTGTTGCAAAACGCGTTCACGTCTGTTGCTGCAACATGTTACTGTAGATAAAATTGCTGTTTGAAATCCACGTAGTCGTCTTTAATTTTGTTCAAACCAGCACAAAAAAATTCTTGTTAACTTACCATGGTAATGAAATGTTGCTTTTCTGCTAAATCACACTTCTTTTTCTTACAGGCGTCACAGCCTTTCTTTCACATTGCAGTTAATTGGGGAAACGCTATTTTTGTAAACGTGGTCACAGGGTCTTAACTTTAAGCTTTGTGCCTTGGATTGTGCTAACTAAACTCAAAACTACTACATCATGCCCTTTTTTCTAATCTGATGACTTTAGTTTTATGAAAAAATATCGTCTTTGAGAACCGTGAATGATGGAGAAAACCGATTCTGTGAGTGCAGAACTTAAAGATAAATAAATTAACCTAGGGTCCTAAGGCTTGTTTGTCCACTGCCTTCAGTTGAGGCCTATAATAACAAGACCCATAAGAACCATTTGCGATATATACATCCAAAAAACTAGATAAAATGAATGTCGTTTGCCTAAGTAGTAAACGCCTATGCACAACTGGCGCAGAATAGTGTATCTTGCGGAAAGACTGCAAAACCGTGCATAAATACTTGACCTACACCACAGTACACACACAAACCAATGCTTCTGCCTGCTTGTCGACAGGCTTGAGTAAAGGCTCAGTCACGTGTGACAGAGACAATGAGTTGGCCATCCATTTTATAGTAATCACTGATCAAACCCTCTGAAGACTCGTATTACAGCCTGGTTTCAGAAGTTTCGAGCCAAAAATTGGCGTTGGCGCCCAGGGCCTGATAACATTATCTAAGTATGCATAACCTTATTCCCATGATGATGTCATCAACAAAAAATTAAAATCCAAAACTTTGTAATTTGTTTACACCTTGAGGGCCGGTGTATGATATATTCGACAAGGAAATCGGCCTAAATAGAACCGATTGATTTAGACCAGCCGCGAAAGTGTAAAACTGAGACTTGCTTCTATTTACCTGAGGAGGTATGGCCCTCCGCTAAACGTGAGATTCCCAAAATAGACCCAGAGCCAAATTAATCGCCCACCCTTGACATACAAGAAGGTTAGAACAGCACAGGGTTGGGCAATTAATTTGGCCCAGGGCTCACTTTGAGAAGACTGTGATCAGCAGAAGGCCTTACCTTGTAATGAAAATGCAAGCAAGTCTTGGTTCAAGTTGAGATGTTCACACCAGGCTGGTGTATGAATATATCGTACTTGGAAATCGAGCTCATAGTTTAGCTGTAACTAGCAACTAAATAAATAGTACCGTTTATCACATAAATTTGGTTCGAGCTGATGAGAAAACACAACCAGATTCATACCTTTGGTGCACTGCATGACAAGGCGTACTTTTGATTTTTGAGATAAGTAAAGGATTTTAAGTGTGCCTTATGGTCTGAAAAATAAGGTACTATGCCAGACATATTTATATTATTTGTTTGTGTTGAATCATGCTTAATGTTTTTGAGATATATTAGCAGACTAGGCCTAATCTAGTGTATAATGTAATGAACATGCTATTGCACAATATTTTCCATAAAACAATATGATCTGCAGATTGTAGGAAACTTGTCTTTTGATTCCCTTTGCTAAATGCTAGGTTTCTTTTGTCAATGGAACCATTGTCACAGAATTTTCGTGTGCGTTTGCAGTTTGACATGCCACCTCCATTGCCATTTCCTCCTCAGTGTGACAAATTCATGTTTCTTATTTGCAAAGATGAAATGCAATGTATAGCAGATGTTGAGCATAACATCGCAAGAAAATTTGGATTCTCCAACCATTCTTTAACATTATCAATTGACAAATATGTGTTGTCATCTTGTGATAGTGTTGCAATACTTCAGAAAGATGATATTCTGTGTGTTTCTACTACTGAAACAATATATAGTGATGATGTTCTTTCTATACCTGATAAAATCACCAAATCCAATCAGAATTCTGATAAGGGATTGAAAAGGAAAATTGGTTCAAATGATTCTTCTGGTGCAAAGGAATTGTTCGATTGCTGCTTAGCCGAAAAACGATGTAGGAAGTTAAAGAAGGTTAAACAAAAGAGGAAGAGAAAAGTAAACAAAAGTACAAAAAAGAATCGGGTAAAAGTATCTGAACTGTCATCAAAGCAACAAACTGTAGTAAAAAGCAAAGTGCCAACATCTCAAAGGAAGCAAAAGTTTTCAAGTTCAAATAAAAATCTGGGAGTTAACCCTCATTCGTTGGAAATTGAACAAGTGAATAGGTCTTGTTTAAATGGAAAACAAAAGATTGATTGCTTACAGCCTCTGTTGCAAATAGGTTCTTCTGCAGGCAGCTGTTGTCATGTGCAAGAGAGGCAAAGTGTCAAACAAAACCAAATGACAAATTTAGGCTTAACTAATTCCGGCAGTAGCAGTAGTGTATCTGTTGAACATAAGCTTGATTCTTCTAGCATGTCATCTGCCACTTCATGCTCTTCTGCGAACCTAAGTGTTTTAGTTAATATTCACAAATCAACAGATGACAATAAGAAGCATACAGCCACAGAAAATACAATAAGTTTGGATATGGCAAAGTGTAGTTCTAATGCATGCTTAAGTCAAGTCACAAGCACTGATGTTTCACGTGATGCTGTTCCAAATGAAAAACAAGATAACAGCTCCGTTGGAAGTTCGCAAGGCATTCATGTTTTATGCAAACCTAACTTATCTTCACCAAGTTCAATCATCCAAACATTACCATGCCCCACTCAAATTCAGCAATGTTCAGAAAGAAAAGATGTTTGTCAAGTTAATGAGCTTTCAGGTGTGAAGAATGCTGATGAAAACTCATTGTCAGTCAAAAAAGAATTGCTTGAAGAAATTCCATGTTCTTTACTTGTATCCAACAATGATGGCACTTCGTATGGAATCACCAAGGACAACAGCAAGTACCTGGATAAAGATGTCAAGATAGAATCCCTTGAAAAGGCAGATGGAACAGGACAATCTGTTGAAAATTATGAATCTCTGCCTTTTCTATCCTGGCCACCAAGGATTGGTGATGTCATTGCTTTCAAACAACTTGAAATGTCTTCTGATTACTCTCCAGAAATCTCTTCATATAAAGAGGCAGAAGTATTAAAAGTTTGTAGTGGACATAATAGAAGTCTAGAAGTAAAACAGCTATGGCCACCCAAAGCTAAGCCTCTGAATCCTTCCAGAAAGTTTGAAATCATTTTTGATAGTGATGAGGAGCAAGAAAATATAACTGACTCAGTTTTCGATGTAAGCTGGATTTCAATTTTTGAACCCAGGCTTATTAGATGCACAAGACACTGCCTGTAACTCAACAAAAGTGTTCTAGAAACTTGGATCAGAACTGTAAATTTTAAGTTTTTGCTTTGGTTAATTTTTTCGCCTCCAGAACCACCTGACTGTGGTTGATACTTGACTTCCATTGATGATCATCTTACAAAGCAAAATTAGTGCCTGGATTTGTGAAAAACTTACTTTTTCAATGTTGTGTTCATGTTAGTTTAAATCAGTGGTTCCCAACATTTTGTGGTGTACTATCACCACGTATCACTTTGATCCAAGAAAACTCAATCTACCAATATCATTTGATCAAAAGTTTGGAGAACCAGAATTGACAGAAATGTGACATGAGCAAAAGGCAGTGTCTATTTTGCCATCAGTGGCAAAAGCAGAGCTGAAGCTATTTTGCCATAAACCAACCCCATTGGTTGTATTAGTCAAGTGACAAGGATGATATGCTTGGCTTAGCACAGAGGTGACGAACATGCGGCCTGCAAAAGAATTTCATGTGGCTCGCGAAGAATTTCATGCGGTATGGTTCGCATGGGTTTTTATTACTTTCGTTTGTTGTTTGTTTCTGTTGATGAACAATTTTTTTCATTTTTAACAGCTTTCATAGTATGACTAAAAAGTTGTGCGTCCCGCTTACTCAGCGGTAACTGACGAAGTGGCCCACGGTAGCAAATAGGTTCGTCACCCCTGGTTTGGCATATCGTTCTGGTCATGTGTCCTAAAATCCTAACCTGAATCCAATCGTATCCCAAAATGTAAACCCGTGCCTGGTTTTTGAAACTTTCTAAAAAAGTACATAAAAGCCTTCCCATCAAAAGTGTCATCTTTACTTGCAAGCCAAAGCAACAGTGCTGAGTGCTGAACTGATGACCACTCGCGCAGCCGGAAAAGACACTCACCACTGGATCAATTCACTGTATTGCTAGTATCACATGCTCAGAATGCTGGATACAGTCAAATGGCAAAATAGCTCCATCAGAGCATTTGCCACTGGTGTTGAGCCTATTTGGCAAACTTAAGAATTTCAAACACCAGAAAGAAACCTTAGCAATTGCGAAATCGCGAGGGCACCGAAAAAACTCAAGGTTATTGAGTCGTTGCTCCTTGACTGGTGGATAAGGTCTATAGCAAGCCAAGTTGAGATTGAAGTCATATATGTGGGTAAGAGCTGCCGGATAATCAACATCTGGTGACCAAATAGGCACTACCTGAACAAAATGGCCATTTTGTAAAAATGAACAAGGGAAGTGCACCAAAATTCAGGAATTTATTAACAGAACCTTGTAAGTTGAAACTATAGTTATGAATACAAATAATTTGGTAAAAAAACAGAAAGTAGGCCTACTTGCATACCACCTTGAAGGCCTTCATGTACCACAGTTTGGAAACCACTGGTTTGAATCAAGTTTTTTGTAGAACAACTAAAATTTCTGCTAGTTGGTGGTTACATTTACATTGTGAATTTCAGTTGCACTGGAACACAGGGCACATGTTTTTTAGTTATTTTATCATTTGAATGTAGGTTTACTTTTAACCAGAAAATGTGAACACATTTATGTCTTTTTATTTGGTGCCCATAGAGTAAGATTTAATAATGAAATTTTTAATGTGTAGATTTATTCATTTACTCTGTAAAAACGTTAAGTTGTGCAACAAAGGATTAAACATTAAGTCTCACAGGTAGAAAGAAAAACTTTCAAGAAGACCTTGGCTTTGTTCTTGTGTAAGCACAAAACACTGCTAGGTTTGATTTTATGTTTCAGTAGTCAACACTTTTCTAGCAAAAATAGACTGATGCTTGTGACAAAGATTTTAATATGTTCCCCGAGTGGTGAAAAACTGTAAACCATGTACTTTTATGAATCAACGCAACTATTAAAAAACCCAAAATAATAATTTACTTGAAGACAATTGTCATCAACTTATTTTTGATGGAATTTCTCAAAGAAAGTTGTAAAGAAAACCATCACTGTGCGCATGAAGCCAATAACACAGTTTTTGCAGTACTCAAAATAGTTTAATCTAAATTTTTGTGTTATGCCAAATTTAATTTTCAGTTTTTTAACTGAATCAATTGTACTTTGTTTTATCTTCACACAAACTATCTTGCATATTTCTAAACACGAAATAGACTTAGAGAACTTCTGTATGTGTCTTTGAATAGTTTTGTTCATTAAATTATTAGCAGCTCATTTCATGCATCATAACCTCACCAATTCCTTTTTGTTGTGTAAAATATTTCATACAATATGTGTCATCATAACTGAAACAAATATGAGTTCCTAATAACATGCACAACTATTAGGTGCAAATTGGAGGTTTTCATATATAGACTTCAAAATGTGAAATTAGTTTGACCTTTTAAGGATATTTCTGCTGTTGGCTTTAACCTTGGTGACTTTTGTTGTGTACAAATTTGTGTTTTTTAGAAAAAAATGCATCTATATTTCAATATATTTTTTGGGTTAGTTGGTACTTATGTTGCAATCAGACTACTTGTGAAATGGCTTTCTCTTAAAAAGCAAGATTATGAGTTGCTGACCAAATACTATGTAGAAAAGAATTGGTCATATGGCAGAGCTGATGACGTAGACAGAAGCATATATCCATTTCAAATAAAAGTGTCCAAACAACAGATCGAAAACTTGAAGGCAAGACTAAAGTCAACAAGGTTTGTTCAAAAGGAGTTGATGTGCTAATTGTAGTTTCCTCAGGTTGTGGCAGTCCTTATCTTCAGGTGTCGTTCTCTGGCTGCACACAATTAGCAATGTCTAGTGGTTGCCTAGGATTATTGCTTCCTGACTGTATGGCAATGGAGCAGTTTTCAAATGAGCTACGCACATGTTTGAAAAGTGTTAAATGCCCTAGTGTTTTTACATTTGATTCCATGTGGCTTGATTTTACATCATTTGCTCTTATGTACAAAGAGCCAAGCAACATAATTTGACATCCTCTGTAAAATACCTGTTGGTCTGTTGCCAGTTTTACTCCGTACTTCTACGCAAATATGTTAAAAAATTAGCTTCTTTGATTGTGTATTCTGTGTGGCAGATCTACAGCGCTATGTTGGTTGGCTCAGATTAGGGTTTTGTTGCAAGAAATTTGTAAGGTTAGCAGGGATAGATACCACCTAGGAAATTTTGATGATTTTAGTTGTAAAAATATGAATTTCATTTATAAACCATTTTTCTACTGCTTAAGTTGGTGATGTGAGGCGTGGTGTTTCATTTATATAATCAACAACACCTTGTAACCAGTAATTTGGCGAGTAGCTTAGCACCAACTAAATGTTTGAACAATGGTACCTGATGCAACGTCCAGAAACAAAGTCCAGGCTATCTTGGCAAACTGCAGCTTCTGTTTGCGCTTGTCAGTCATATTGCATTGATTACATCACGATTGCTTTTAGGTCATGCAATGAGACCCAAGATAGCATATGTCAGGGGTGACCAACTTGTCTTCGACTGGGATCGACTAGAAAAATTTTCTGATAACTCGCGATCGACCGGTCGGTAATAAAGTCACAAATACAAAATGTCATGAAATGCAACATTATTCCTGTAAATGAATTTGTATTTACCACACATTTACCATCGAAAGCCGTATCTTCATGTTTCGGTTAAGTACTTCACAATAGTACACGAAAAGAACGTTCAACAGTTTTCTTTTTACTTCATCAATTGAGTTAGTGAGATGTTTGTGTCATCACATTGTTCACCAGCTTTTCGTACTCAGGCGTGTATCCTGTCAAAGACAGATTTAGGCAGTCGCCCAAGTGGTCGTCTGTTAGCACAGCACTATGTTTTGTTTTTATTACGTTTATAAATGAAAATGCAGATTCACATAAGTACGTTGAACCAAAACAGGACTGGATGTATTCCGCACATTTTTGATATTGCAGTATTTTGTCCCAACAACTCTCCAGAAATCTTTTTCGTATGCCCGAACCTTCAGGAACACGTCAGCTTTCAGTGCCATCATTTCCATTTCAACTGCACCTCTTTCCAGTGAAAATACTTGACTGATTTGGTGAGAAACACTAGATACGTTTAAATCCGACTTGAAAGGACATGATACGTATGCAACTATTTCTTCGACTTTTTGAAAATCTCTAAATCAAACATCGAAGTCATCAGAAACCATGTTTATTTCAGCAACATACGTCTCGGGGTTCCAAATACTATCCGGATGATTTTACAAATGGTCTTGATGTTTGGGAAAAACTCAAACCGTTTTTCTTCAAGGTCGGAGGTCAATGCAAGGATTTGCATATTAAACGCACCAATAGCACTGATCAATTCAATCAGCGGTTTGCTCTTCCGTTGTAACTGCAAATTTAAGGCTCTTAATCTGCCAGTAAAATCAGCCAGAAAAGCCAAGTCAGTCATCCAAACTAAATCATTTAACTTGGCATAGTTGTCACCTCTACTTTGAAGAAAAGCTTTGATTTCTTGCAATAGATCTCGGAACCTTTGAAGAAATTCGCCGCTACTGATCCATCGTACGTTAGTGTGTAACAGAAGCTCTTATCCCTCGAATTCCTGCCTGAAAAGACGGCGCCGAAGAGATTTCGCTGTAACTGAATTTGCAATTGTGAATGCAATATCCATTACCTCTTTGGTGTTTAATCGTTTCTTGCACAAAACTTGTTGGTGGATTATGCAGTGGTACTTTAAAAAATCCGGAAAATCATCATCTTTTTCGCACAAGGCAATGAAACCGTTTACACTGCCGACCATTGGTCTTGCTCCATCTGTTGTAACTGACACCAACTTCCACAGAGGCAACTTTATTTCAAAGCAATAGTTTTTAAATGCATTGAAAAATATCTATGCCTCTCGTCCTTTCAAAGTTATCATGCCAAGCACTTCCTCTTTAATGCTCCAATCATGAAAAACCATACGAACGAACACAATAACCTGTGCAGCATCCCTGATGTCTGTCGATTCGTCAAGTTGCAGTGAAAAACACGCACAGTTGTTAAAATCATTGTAAAGTTGGTGGGCAACATCTTCACTCATCTTTATTCTTCTCATCACGATGTTTCTTGACAGTTGTAGCTCTTTGATAGCACTTATAAATTCACTTTTATTACGGAAATCCTGAAAAAGTCTATCGGAAATTTCTGGAAAGCACTCTTGCAGCAACTCCCCTTCTAAAAATGCTTTACCTTGTTTCGCCAAGAAAAAACTTGCTTTGCATGAGGCTATAATAGTAGCTCTTGACGAAGTACAAAACTTTTTTAGACCTCTTTGCTGTCCATGTAAATTTATTTAAGGTCGCGAACTTTCATTTTCCTTGCTTCACTTTCAAGAGGATAGTCATCATTGTATTTGGCATGGCGTGTCATAAAGTGTCTTTCAAGATTTCCTTTTTTGGGCAAAGCAAGGGAAGCATTACAGATAAGCCAGGTGCAGTTCTCATTTATCATAATACGTAGTCAAGCTCCCATTTTTCAGTGAAGTGTAATATGTCTTCCTTCTCTTTAAAGCGCTCATTTTGTAGGCAAAGTTTGACTGTAACAAAGATAGCTCAATCACTGACACTAAAAACAGCAGCTACAACTCTTACTACAGCGGGTCTGGAATATTGATTGAAAAATGTTATTTTTAGGTATGTTGTCAATTCAATGCAAAATCGAGCGCGATCGACCAACTGAGACTCGGCGATCAACCTGTTGGCCACCCGTGGCATATGTGATAATGTTAAAGCACATGGCTTGTGAGACAGTCAGCCAAACAAAAAAGCCCTGTTTTTATCCAAGCGCACATATACTTTAATTGGTGATCTCTGGAGTGTAATTGCTTTGATGTTTTTCCATTTTGATGTAAAAGTGAACTATGAGGAAGTAGTATAGAACTTCTTGTGTAGCAAATAATGTTGTCGATTGTTCGTACCAATGAAAGCTAACAGTCAAGATTTGGCATAGAAATATTTCTAAAAATATAGTTTGAACAATGGCAACAAACATGTATTAATCTGCACAACGCACATCTTTTGCAATCTGCGACTGTGCTACGCTAGTACCAGAGGCAAACAAGGCTGCCAGAAGCTCGCACACTGCCATACACACACAGTGATCTAATCTCAAATCGAAACTGTTTTGTTTTAGAGAAGACCTATGTCTTATCAACTGTTTACACCATTTAGGCTGGGTTAGGATTTGGCAAGATTTAGGCGTATCTTATCGGCCAAGCAATGTTTAATCTGTGAAGATACTTTTAATAGGACACAGTCCTTGAGAAAGAAATTGAGGACCATCTTAGTTACATGATCATATTATGCTGAAAACTTCGTGCAGCATCAGAAAGAACAGTACTTTAAAGATGCAGCAAAGTTTATGTGAATGTTATGGATCTCTGTTGCCTGACCTAAATGCAATCTTGTGATACGATCCTGATGCAATGCAGATATCCAGTTCCGTCTTTGAAAGATTCCAAGTTCCACTATGGAATGCGTGACGACTACATGAAGGATCTTGTTAACTACTGGATAAACGATTATTCGTGGAAAAAGCAAGAAGACTGGATGAATTCCTACAATCATTTTAAAACTACTTTAGAAGGCCTTAGTGTTCACTTCATTCATGAAAAACCTGACATAGTTGCTACAGGAGTGGTGGTAAGTAAATAAAGAAAAGAAAGTAACATTCTTATAATGCAGTGGATACTTCTCAATTGGGTCTCATTGTAACCAGCACCATTTGGCGCACAACTATGCGGAGTTAACAAAAAATAACGTTATGATTGAAACTGCAGTTACTAGTGACATATGCAGACGATTGTGCATTGGCAATGACCAAGAGATTTGTTCTCTGGCTTATTGTGGAATAGCTATATCAGTCTTCTCATCGATCGTTTAATCTTCTCGTGATATTTCTGCTCAAGTGGAAAAGTAAGGTTCACAAAATTTAGCAACGAAACGCAACAATTGAAACGTCCACTGGCGCGAAACGCTGAGCTGCTAGGTTATTGTTTGTGATGCAGTTGTGATGCAGTCTGTCAACTGTTGCATGAAGAACTGGTGTTTGTAATAAGGTTGGCTGTTATATCACAAAGGCGATTTCGCAATCACCTAAGTGCATGTCTGAACTGACTACAGAAAATCGCCTGATCGAGTGGAACAGGGGACTGGAAAGGCGGCTGACAACTAGCGCGTTTTATTTCGCCAGATTTAACAGTTGCCCTGAGTAACGGTTGACCCTGTTAAGCAAAACCTACGGCATTCATGTTATTCATAGTTGTGAACGATAGGTATGTTTTACCTTTTTCCATGTGCCCTTCACAAGCAGGATTGATCACGGAAAGGGGAGCACGTGCCCCCCCTTCGTTTGAAAATTTGAAACTATGTCGTTTAAAGGTTTCTTAGATTATATTTTTTTAGTATATCTAGGTGATTGCGGTAGTAGGTTTTCAGTGACTCGACTGCTGCGCGATCCTGCCACTGGTATAGCTAAAAAGAACTGAACGATCATCCATTCACCAGATGCGCGTACACACGTGTCTTATTCAGATCAAAACCACATACGAATCAGCAAAAATCTGTACTTGATCGGCCCACCTCCCAGTCAAATCTAATTTTTTTCCCTTTTTATAGAATGCTTGGTTGCTTGGATCAATCTGAATGTGACGCAATACAGTAGAAATCGGTAAATACATCCTTGGTTATTACAACAAACCGCTTATCGCATCCAGATTGCTTGGGACGAAATTTTCCTATTCGAACTCTGTTATGAAAACCACAGATAATACATCCAGTTCCGTCTGACGCATCCACTTTCGATTCCTATGCAGACAAGTTCTTTTCGGTGTACAAATAACAGCCTATTATGAATGACAGAACCAGTATAGCAGTAGTTCTCAACCTTTTTTCGCCCGTGGACCATCTTGTTAAAAAAATTATTCTACGGACCACTTTACTACATGCTGATACCTCGTGAACAACTAGTCAAACACAAGAACCTAAAAATGGTCTTACATAATTTATTGTACAGTAAAGGTTACAATTTTCAGGAGCGTTTTATCAAGGATTTGTAGAACTCTCTCTGGGCCATTCGAAATTCCAGGTGGACCAGCGGGACCACGTTGAGAATCACTGCAGTACAGTGATTGGCACTGAGGTTATCTGGTCTGTTTTCGTCCAAAGTAGCATCAGAAGAGGGACATCGTTAAAGCAGAAGTAGATGGCTATCTCTGAAAGACATTCCCACCTAAACAAACTTCGTTGCGCAGATTTTTTTGTGTTGAAAAAATGCAGTGCAATACTGTACATTGATTGTATTTATATCTCATACGAGTTGTTTAGTTGTAGTTTTAGGAAAACTGGTTGTTACAACCACCGCTTATTACACCAAAATTGGCTGACTCGAGGTGACTGTATTAACCGAATTCTACTGTAAAAGTCTCAACCAGCAATAAGCGATCCCGGCAATCATGTAGCACTGCTCAGTAGCAGTGCCAAAGCACAAAACGTGCCGCATGTTTGTTGCAGTAATAGTTTCGCAATCATGAGGATACTTCATGACTTTTATAGTAAGACACAGCTTGAGACATTTTCTGTCTTTACAATTTTCAACCCTGAACTAAGGCATAGCTATTTAAACATCTGTTGTTGTTGGCAAAAATGATAGAAGTAAGACCGGTCAGTCAAAAATCCGTGCATATAATTTGAAATTGCGCCATGAATAGCATGTGTTTTTCCTTCACTTAAAATTACAATCTGCCCTTTTTAGCCAAAGGTAATACTCTTGATTCATGGATGGCCTGGAAGTTTTGTTGAGTTGCTTGAGATGATCCCAATGCTCACACATCCAACTGCTCATGGAGGCAACGAAAGTGATGTATTTGAAGTAGTATGTCCATCTATTCCAGGCTATGGTTTTTCCGATTCCCCACAGAAACAAGGTAAGACTTCAAAAATGTGTTAATGCTAATCTCCCTAGCATTAGTAATGCCTGATGTGAAAAGTTGCAACTTTTAGCACATATTTCTGTATAAATCGGGAAAAAATGAAAATGCTCGTATGAAGTTAGCCAAGCGTTATTGCTACTCCGGCGCTATCATTTTTCGTTCAAGCCAGTCAGTGTATCTTTTGCTGCAAGGCGATATGCAATAATTTCGATACACTTTCAACGCATTTTGCTTGTGGTCAACATTTTTGCAATCGAACTTTGCAATTGCGTGTAGTAGAGCAAGCTACTATAAGGAGTGTTTCGTGGCGCTGTAATCGATACTTTCGTTGCCGTTTCTATAAAGCGTTACGTGATTGGGAGTGGGACAATAAATCAAGACCACATAATATACTGGAGCTTTTCATAATTCACCTTTTGAGGTTTACTTCATTTTATATGTGTGATAAGTTTTCACTCAAGCATTCACTTTTTTACAATTTCTGTGATATCTTTCAAAAGATTTTGGCAAAAGTTTATTCTCAAAGCAGAAAAAAATTGTCTATCGAAAGGAACCTTTCGCAGCAAAGAGTCAGACACTACTGAGTATATATTTCGCGTACTATGTAGATATCATCAGCTCATATTCAAATAGAACCAAATGTGCCATGTCCTTATGGTGCCACTGTTACCTATAAATAGGCTCTAATTCAAAAAATTTTTGAAGGAGTTTTAAAATTTTTGAAAGAGAAATGGAACACAAAAAAAAAATTCGATTCGTTTTATCGCGACGTGGCCCGAATGTGAAATGTCCTGATAGTGCCAGTGTTTCCTATTGGCAAACGCGTTTAGTGCTTCTTGATTTGGACTAACGCACACTCAAGGTCTTGATCAGCGCATAGACCAGTTCCGACTTAATTTCACAGCATTGTACGTGATTTAAAACTTTTCGTTGGCTTGAGACCATGTGATGCGGAGTTTCCGATATCGTATGGTTGGATGAGCAGAATTGTGACCACCTCAACAGAAGTCCCAAGCAAACAGAATGTGTTAAGCTGCTGTGAGGACCTCCGAGCGGTACACCTATCCACATGGGTACTCCACATCACGACGCACCATAAAACGCGTTTTTCAATAGGAAATAGTGCCATAATCGCGACCCAGTGTTCTTCAGCATCCGTTTGCCACAGTGTTCATCTCCCGGATAGTTGTCCGTATTTCAGCTCAAAAAACGGAATGGGTTTGAACAACTTACACAGATACAGAATCGAAATTGTTTTGGGAATTGCATTGCAAAAATTTATGTTTTCAGCACTTCGAATCAGCATGAGGGTCGATTTTCCCCATTAATGAAGCTTTATATCCGTTCACCGCTGTCGAGGCGTAGCACATGGGGCCTCCGCGTGGTGAACCGAATTACGTTTGTTTCGCTTTCATTTTCAAATAGAAAAATTTGTTTCGTTTTCAAATAAAAAAATTTTGCAGTGTTTTATGATACATAAAAATACTGTCGAAAACATACGTTGCGCAAGATTTTTTGTCGAAAATTTTTTATTGAAAACAATATATACAGTAATTTTTTTCTGAGATCAGTTGTTTTGAGGACTAATGAATAAACTTTTACGAAATCATTTTAAGAAGTTATTATTGCAAACGGTTTAACAGAAGCAACTGCTTGAACGAAAATTTGCCGAAAATCTACAGATTTTTAAAATTTTCGGGTGAAACACGCATGGGCAACCACCATAGACCTGGCTGTGAAACAAGGATTCGTGTACGTACCAGAGTTGTAAGTCGGGCTGGGTTCCGGCTTAAGTTTGTCAAAATGTTTCGAGTCTGCATACACAAGTTTTTTATACCATTCGAAGTAACGATTTTTTTCTTTCTTGAAGTACATTTGTCCTGCTCACTGCGGTGACTTCTGTGAGTTAAGTGATTGTGATTTTTCTTCAGCTAATTCTACAGTATTTGCAAACACTGCTGCGTTCTATTGTTCTGTGCTCGGATTAGTCTCCCACTCTTTTGGAAGGCACAGCGGTGAGGAAATTAGCACGCGATGACATTGTGTCGAAAAGATCACTTACGTGATTCTTCGCTTGTGTTAAGAAACGATGGCCTACAATCCGGCTTTTCATGCCTGCAGCGCTATCCTAAATAGTTCCTTTAATGCCTGCAGCGCCATCGTGGATAGTTTCGTGACAGTTTTTTTATGTTGAGAAACATTACATTCCGCAGTATCAGCGTTGATTAACAAGCTGAGTTTGTGCTTGTTTAATGTTTTGGTCAAGGTGATTGCTATTTTGGGTGTCATAAAACCGTGTACCTGCAGGTACACCCGCACACAACGTTTTTTTATGCCCCCATGATGGTTCCACACCCGAAAATAAACTTTATAGTTTGTGGTATATAGATTGACTGTAGAAAATTTCATGCTTTTGTCACAATTTGCACAATTCAATTTTACAGAGCTGAACTGCTATACTATTGCGCATATCTTGACTCATTCGGTAAATTTGGCTTTCGGGTTAAATCGGGCTTGAAAAACAAATGCGGGGTTCGAGCTTGTTATTTCGGGCTCGGGCTTCAAAATGAGGCCCATTTACAACTCTGGTACGTACTGAATTAATATGTGGAGCAAATTCCACCTCGTTGGCTTTAATAACGACGACATACATGTGTGCAACAATGCTTACGTTAACTTCGATATGACATTATTCCGTTTAGAACACTCCAGAACCCCTGAACGGTGAACATAATCACTGATGCAGGAACACAAACGCGTTGTAATAACTTTCATTGAATGCAGTTCGGGGTAGTGCATGTGCTCTTGTGATGGGAGCTGTGGTTTTACTGCGCGTAAATTTGCATTCTGCGTCCGTATACCTTCCAGGCTTCAATATGTACGAATGCGCACGAATATTCCACCAACTAATGCACCGCTGCGGCTACAATGAGTATTACGTTCATGGAGGCGATTGGGGTTCTGCCATTAGCACTGCTATGGCTCAACTTTATCCCAGGTACGCGCCAAGTTTACGTTTGCGATCTCGGCATTTATTGCAATTCGTTCCTCTGCCGTTACCAGTGCTTATTCCCTTTCTTTCAAAGACGGCAAGATAATTCTTCTGCCAAAACAACGTCGAGAATTGATATATATTAGAAACCTATTCGATAAGTGAAGGTGTCTTGGCAGAGCTGCTTGATATAATTCTGTGTGTGCAATATACACGAATGGTTTAGTTTTGTCGTACAGTGTGTAAGCCTCTTACGAAGGGATGGCCTTCTCCATCCAGACATTTTTCGTCGCGAGTTTATGTTAGCTCTGACGTATAGCGTCGAAACTCCCCACCTGCCGTGTTCCGTCATCATTTTTCTAGAGTTTCCCCGCCTTCTAACGCAACGTCTTGATGACAGTAGTTCGGTGTCTCGTCCTTAGAATTTTGCTGATATTACCAACTGAACGTGGGATGTAGACGATTTGAAGTGATGTAAATAAATGGCCTGAAATGGTTTTGTTGGTTGAAGTTCGCTGATCTGTGCTCTTTCAAGGTTGACACAGTTCCCTCTCTGTCAATTCAAAGACGAGTCTTGAAAACTTTGGCTTGTTTGCGTGTTGTTTCTTGTTAAAAAGTACGTTTTTCCCTATGCAAGAATCAAATTTAAGTGCACCAGTTTGCTTTGTGCTGGTTATGGGTTTTTACAATTCAAGACCGCAAATTCAAATCCAGCAGATTAGCAGAATAACTCAGACTAGAATCGATTTGCGAAAGATAATCTTTTCAATCCATTGTTTCCGTGATTACCAACAAAAAAAACTACCTCAACTAAGCAAGACAAAAAAGCAAATTGAAGATGTGCCAAGGCATTGTGCACTTTGTGGTTTCTATGAAAAACACAAATCCGTGGTACCACGTTTTTCACAAATAATGACAAAAAATAAAACTTTCCGACTTAACAAACTCGGCATTTATGCAGCAACTTGATATATGCCATAAACACTGTGTTGGTCAAACTTAAAATAGCCTTTCCACGAGATGGTCATCGTCATTAATTTTCGTGATTTCGTTTGTCTATGTTAAATTGCTTTCTTCGAATTTGTGCCGGATTTAAGTTAAGGATAGCAAGTTCCGGACTGACTTTTGCACCGCTTGCATTATTTACTTTTTACGCAGTTCCGTCAAAGGTATCCACACCACTCTTGGCAGCAATGGTCCTCGCGGTCTCAGCTGGCTCAAGACAATTCTCGGCGCTTACGCTCCCTCTCTGTTCTTCCATGCACGCGAAGTGGGAATGCTATTTCCTTTGAAAGTATATTTCAAGCGCGTGTTGATGGAAACGGGCTACCTGCACGAGCAAGCCACCAAGCCAGACACAGTTGGTAAACATTTCACCGGGTTCTACTGAATGCAGGCCCGTAGCCAAGTTTTAAAGTTTCGGGGGGTGAAATGTATTTAGAGGGGAAAACTAATGTTTTAAACAAACTGTAACGTCACAAATCGAAATTTGGGGGGCACTGCCCCCGAATGACCCCCGTGGCTACGGGTCTGATTGTGCCTCCTTTGATTCTGGTATTTTTTCACCCGTTTTGCTTCCCACAATGTGAGGACCCGTCGCTGGCTTTTTCACAATGTTCACATGTTTTCAGATGGTCATTGTTTTTCCTTTTCCAGGATTCGCTTTATCTGATTCTCCTGTTGGATTGGCGGCTTACATTATCGAAAAGTTTTCTACTTGGACTGATTACGCCAGTCTGTGAGTGATGGTGTTTGATGTTTCCAAAGCTATGTAACCAATCAAAACCAATATTGTTATATACCGTATTTACTCGATTGTTAGCCGCCGCACGAAATGGTGTTAAAAATTAATGTAAGCCGCACTTGAACATAAGTTACCTAAGCCTCTGAGTATGAGATTCTTCCCTATATAGCACGTTTCGCGTTTAATCGGCAACGCTGGTAATGATGCTTGTACCACGACAAGTGCCTTCGGTTCATCATAATCCTTGCACTGAGGAGAATAGAATGCGAAAAGAGAGTTTGTTCGACAAAACGTAGCCAAGGAAATACTAGGCGTAACCTAGACCTTACGATAAGCTAAAGAAAAAAATGTAAGCCGTCCTCGATTGTACTGTAAGCCGCCTTTGATTATAAGCCCCATGCAATCAATTGAATACAGTAATAAATGTCCTTTTTTTAACTGGCCAAGCATGCTACTGAAAGGTTAGTCGTCAATTTTAACGGTCAGTGTTGTAACCAGAGATATACTATAAACAGACCCTATTCTGAAACCCGAACCCAGCCCAAGTCCCACATTTTTTAAAGTCCGATTTAGACCCGAAAGACAACTTTACTGAGTGAGTCCAGCTTTGCGTAATTACGGGGTATTGGTGGCGTAGCAATGTAAATATGACTAAATAACTCAAAAAGGTACCCTGGAAAAAAGCAATTTATAAATGGCCAAAAAAGCAAAAAAATATAATTTGTTTAAGCCAGCAGTGGCATTCAGCAATCATTGATAGTAAACTGTATAAAGACAATCAGCTAAGATGGTGAACTCGTTTGAATTAAAGTTCTAAGTTTAGCAACCTGATGAAAGCCTCTACGCTACAAGCTTGACCTTCACAGTAAGGAAAAAGTCAGCCAGGTTAACTCTTAACGAGAAAAGTAAGACTTTGACACGACGATCTAAGCTGCTAAATTTAAACGTTACACAAGTTCACAAAATGAAAAGCTTCATTCAGGCTGACTACCAACTAGAGTAAGAGACTGTTATGATAAAACATCGCGTATACGTCGCTCCGCGCATAAGAGGCAGTAGAAAATTTTGCTGATAGTTCTGGGAAAAATGTTCGTTGTAATTCGCACCTAGTTTTTTTCGGAAGCGGTGTCCAAACACACTGATTGTTAAAATCAAAACATCTGTCAGTTCAGCACCTCAAAGGAAATGATAATCCTTGCCTGGTGCTATAACAAAATAAATGTAGTTGCGTTTGGCAACTATTGCTGAAACAATACTTGGAAGTGGGAAAACAGACTGCACCCACCAAATCCTAGTGATAAAAAGAATTAGTGTCTGGCCAACTTCTTTTCCCAATCTGCTTCGTCTAACAAAGAAGGAAAAAACTTTAAATAACGAAGCTATGATCACATATAAAAGACCAACCACAGT
>JGI24158J21664_10003424_pt1 | contig 19885 bp, 14 predicted proteins | sample Ectturendosymbi3_FD_21664 | JGI IMG/M metagenome (IMG submission 21664) | reverse complement strand
GAGAAGTTAATAGCATAAAATTAGTCTTATTGTAGTTAAGAGAAAGCTTGTTGGCTCTCAGCCAGTGGTCAATTTTACATAGTTCAAGGTTAACAGTGAAGAACATTAAAAGAGGAATTTGACATATGGAGATTAATAAAAAAGGAGAAAAAAGCATGTGTGCCATGAGTGTCAATGAAATTACTAAACTGGCAGTTTCAGTATTGGCATTTCAATAAATATTTTATTTCATACACTGGTACTGGTGTTATGAACTTACTTGCATTAAGGGATATTGCATAAGCGCAAAAAAGTTTGAATGAAAATTCAGCTATTTCTGGTCAGGGTTGATTGATTTAAATCATTTCATTCAAATCAGTGATAAAATTAACAAAAACAAGCAAAAAATCATGCAGTTTTAAAGCTTTGTGTGATTTTTATGACACATTTAATGAGCATTTTAATTGGTTTCACTTATTAATAAAGAAGGCAGAGACTTCTTATAACTCAAGATATAAAAGCAATTAAAGTTTATCAATCAAAGCAACTGTTGCTGTACTAGAACACAGCACAAATAACTTATATTAAAACAAACTCTTAAATCAAAATTAAAAATTACTACTTGTTTAAAGGCCACCCTCTACACAGAAATTTAAAAAATCAAAAAGATCTGATTTAAATCAAAAAAATCCGATTTTTTTGATTTTTTCAAAAAAATCATGATTTTTATCTACCCTGCTCAATATGTCAGACAGCTCCTTGTTGATGAGCCTCGTGGGCTCGCAGTTCCTGGTCTTGTGTGCCCTGTTCTTCACAAGTTGTGAGGGGATGGAGTTTGCTGAGATGGGGCACAAATGAGAGAAGTGTCCAGACCTGCCAGTAATTCTATTGATGGTGCTCCATGTCTTGCGGCTGGAGTGTGAGAAGTCGATGGAATTAACAGCTTTTTCCCATCACTCCTGCCACTTCTGATCAAGCTGTAAAAGTAAGGCAAAGTGGGTCTGTCAGAGTCAGTCCCCACTGGGGCTTGGATGAAGGAGTGATAAAGGGTCTCGCACTCTTTGTCCCAACATAGCATGTAGTTTTTGCGACGGTCACGTGGGATACCTTGTTTAGCCACAAATTTCTTGCATATTTCCTGGTATGTTATGTTTTCTCCTGTAAGAAGGGAAAAGCGCTTCCAATCAGCCTTGCAAAAGTTCCAAGGCTTCACCGGATCACTTTAGGCAGGAACTTTGAGCTTCGTTTGCTTTATGAGAGAGGGTCGGTGTTGTGCGGGAACTTTCCTAGAACACGTCTGTCAGGCAGTCAGTTGTCCTGGCTGACACTTGCGAAGGCCAGTTCCGGGTTAGTGTCGACGCTACATCGATGAGAAAAGAAACTGGCTACTCTCATTGAGTCGTGCATCATCCTGAGGTTGTTGACTGTTGCCCAGGAGTCCAGGCTCTCACCGTCAGGAGATGTCGCGTAACCCCAGTTGACATGCTGGCAGTTGAAGTCGCCAACATTTATGAATAGGCAGTATGTACCCTGTAAAATATTCTATATAATGCCCAATTTGATCAGGGTGAGCAGAAGCAATAATTTGGAACACAATTTATAATTTAAAAACTTTCTTATTTTGCACCAATACGCCAAAGTTGTTTGTGTATGAAAGATGCTTGATGAAGCCGTAACCACGGACAATCAATTGTAATCTTATAGCCATGATGTTAAATCGTACTTTGTGAAGATGACACTATAGCTCGTTCAAAAATTAAAAACTTTGTGATCAAAATGAATAGGCTGCAAAGTGTGTTGTATGACTTCTGATCGTTTTAGTGTGTGGTTGAAATATGTGGTAATGTGATGTTTGTTTACATATTTTTGATCGAACATAATTGAGCTGCCACTTGTGCTTATACGCTACCAGTTAGTGGTGGCCACAGCTCCGATCTTCGTGGTCTGCCGTTGAACCCGCGAAAGTCGAAATTGAATTGTCTGATATTGATTGCATTTATGTTGCGCTGACAAATACTAATTGGTGTGGCGCGCATGCGTTGGCAGGAATCACAGCGCACATTATTCATGGAGTACTGCGAGAGCTTTGAACTTAAGAAAGACACAAGTCAGAAGATAACTCTTATCTCGACACTGCAAAGCAGACATTCAGGCCACTGAAGCTAACATCAACTTTATTTCATGGTATTCATAGTTCGACTAATTCAACCCTAACTGCACTGTTTATTTCAACAGTTTCAGAGTGTTAAGCAAGAGAAGGAAAGTTATGTCTGCTATCAGTGGGCCTGAAGTGCCTCTTGCAAACGATAGTCAAGAGTTCACCATGATTAAGGAGGGTAAAGCAGAAATCGTTTTTCCAAAAGGCACTGAATCTGTTTTCTACAACCCTGTGCAGGAGTTCAACCGCGATCTGACGTAAGTGTCAACTTTTATTTATTTATCTTTTATTTATGCAGTTGTGTTTCGAACGGGTAGGCTTCTGTTCAGGAACACTACGAGAGATTGTATTCGCTGTTGAACAACAATGTCGGTGTGATCGTCTGTTTTGTGTAAATTAAAATCTCTTTTCAGCGCAAAGCAATGCTACCCGAATAACTGATATCGAGTTTTCAGTTATGACTTCGATTCAAGAAATTAATTACGTTGAGTGTCTGTCAGGTTCGCTGTAATTCTTCCTCAAAATTTTGCTTTTTGTGGCAGAACTGCGGTGATAACGGAATTCGCAAAAGAAACACTGCAAAAGAAAAAAATTAAAGGTATAGCTTTTTGACCTTTTCTCAGCCGACAATAACGTTTTTATAAATGTTGTTACTACCCAAAATTTCGCTTCGATATTAAAGACGTTTTTCATGTGGCACTCACTGTTACAAATTCATGATGTTTTTTCTCTTCGATGTGGGTCATGGTCAAATGTTGGATTTTTTTGACATATCAAAGAAGTGGTAATCTTGTGCATAATTTTTTGCTGTTGCACTCTGGCATCTCGTGTAGCAATGCGCGAAGGCATTTCGCAACGAAGGTTTTTTTTCGTAAAGCCTTCGTTGTTTCTCCTATTGGTTAACTGTAGAAAGGTGCCAATACTAAGTAGTGCGATTGTTGTTTGTCGGCCCGTTTATATTAGTGAGCTACTCCGCAGCTGTAGAGTACCACAAGGAAGAACCAAACATAATTCACCTGAAAGATTCGACTGAAGAGAAGTGCGACACAAAAGTTGTACATCCTGGTGCGCGGTGCGAGGTAAGTTTCAAATCTGCTACGTATTTTCCACCACAGGCCTTTCAGGTCACGTCCAAAATCCCTTCGTGTGCCAAAACTGAAGAGGGATCAGTGTCGCAGGATTACGGCTTTCGGTGATGCGTCATGTCTTTTATTTGTGTTTTTGATGATTTTTTACCGGGCGTGTTTTTGCTGGATTTCCGTAAACCTGTTAAGTGTGTGTTTCTCGAATTGCGTTTACCAGTCGCTTTGGTTACTGTGACGTTAACGAGCACGTGAGACCCTATTCGCAGGAGGGCATCACCATTCTTGAAGCACTGTCTGCCACTGGCCTGAGGTCAATCCGGTTCGCCAAGGAAGTTCCCGGCGTGAAAAAGATCGTTGCCAATGATTTGTCAAAAGACGCGTACGAAACTATAAAAAGAAATGTCGCTAACAACCAAGCGGAAGATATCGTCCATTCTTGCAACACAGACGCAAGGTTACTCACTTTCCGAGGTTTTTATCCGTTAGTACATGTATGAAGCAACCCTTCATAGGTTCTTAGTACTTAACGTGCAAGTGGCGTTGATTTCTTGAAAACGCAACTGTAGTTGTGTAGTTTCCTTAATACGTTTTTCAAAGTAACCTCTTCCGACCTTCCCTTCCTTTACTCAAATGCGACTCTTCTGTAAAGTTTACTGATGTACGAGCATCGGTCAAAAGACAACTGCTTTGACGTGATCGATGTCGATCCTTACGGAACGGCGTCCACGTTCCTGGATTCCGCCGTTCAAGCCGTCAAACATGGAGGTGAGGCCGTGAACTCTGTACGTCTGCTAGCAGCAGTATGAGTAGATTCGGATGTAGCTTTTTGTAGTACCTGAAACCACAGGCGTATGGGTCGGGGTCTGAGAAGGTGGCGACTCCCTGCCCTTTGGGGAAAAAATCGACGGTTTACTTTCGGGTGAACCGAAGCGGTATATAGGAATGCAACACAGCTGCTAGATGATGAACGAAGAACAATTTTTGCGCGTTGTGTAGTAAAGTTCCTAGAAAAAATTTAAGAAGAGTGTGTTTTTTTTGTGGCCTTCCATCATTTATACAAAAATTACTTGCTACGAAAGATGGCCATGGGCGTACTCTTGCCAAGAACATGAAAACAGTTAGTGTTTATTTTGCCTCAGGAGGCAAAACCTGTGGCGGGGCTATTTTGCCTTTATTCGAACACGCTTGGTTGAAGTGGTCATATGACGAATATGATAAGTAAACAGACAATGGGTTAGGATTTAAAGTTAGGGTTTAGCGTACAGTTCACGCAAGTCAGACAAGAAGCCCGCTAACAACTTGCCTGCACTGAAACCATGACAACGCTTGTCCATCGAACTGAGCTGTTACAGACGTCACGGTCAACTAAGCAGGTCATATGATCAGGCCTTGTCATGTGACCACTTCAACCAATTGTGTTCGGCTAAAGGCAAATCACTCCAGCCATGCATTTGCTTCCTGAGGCAAAATAGACACTGCCTAGACAAAATGACGACCGTGCGTCTGTCCAGAACTTTTTACTTGCAAACACTTTTTCCGCTGCCTTGTGTTTTCCACGCAGCTTTGTGCTTGCAATGTTTCCTATTGCTCCTGCTTCATGCTGTTGTCAAATGTGCAGGTCTTCTTTGCGTCACCTGCACCGACATGGCGAACTTGGCCGGCAACTTCCCGGAAGCTTGCTGGGCGAAGTACCAGTCCCTGCCTTTCAAATGGAAGGCTGCGCACGAACAGGTGAGCAGGCCACAAAGCGAAGTTTACTTTGGTAACTGACGCCAGGCAATGTCGGCACGGCCGGTGGTGTGGTAATGCGATGGAACAGCTTTCCGTGTTCACGGTTGCCGGAAAGCGAAAACTTCTGTTGCAAAATGAATTTTACAAAATCCCAGCGACATGTTTCCAGTAAAGGAAATAAAAGAACCGGTTGCAAACAGTCCACTGTTCGTAACAAAACCTTCGCGAAACATCAGACAAGATATCTTTTGCTTGCAATCGGTCATGAAAGCATTTGCTCAGTTTTGAGTTCCCAATTGTAAACATTTTTGTGTTTCCCGACTATGGTGTAGAAACTGTTGGTACTTCCTAAATTGTTCGAATTAATTATTAGTCATTACGTTGTGTGTGTCTTAAAAGTAAGGGATGCTGACCTTCGATTTATTCACTTTCGCCCGATGAAATCAACGATTACAAGCAAAGAGGAAGACCTACTGTTGAAGATTCGAAAGTGATCTTATAATCCTAAGCCTTTCAAGCGCTTGATCTTTCTTCTCTAACGCCATCTCTGGCTAAAGATCGTTAACTGAGTCGACGATTTTTCAGTTCTCTCGCAAAGGATTTGTTTCGTAAGACAGTGTTTGTTTCGTCACACAGGGTTTACGAATCCTCCTCGGTTCAATTTCGTCGCACGCCAACCGGTATTCGCGTTGCATTGAACCTCTCTTGTCGATCAGCATCGACTTCTACATACGTGTGTTCGTGCGAGTCCGCTACAGTCCATTAAAGGCTAAGGAATCTGCAGGGTAGGTAAGCTTGAGCGTCGGATATTCAGAAGCAAAGTCTTGCTCTGCTGGCTACGCTACTTTCTTGTGGTATATCCCGGAAGACACGAAGAAGGTTGTTAGTTTAGAACAGTGCTTCCTGACCGATGCGCCGCGAAATTGTTGAAAGTATTGTATAGGACTCTTCTAAAGTATACCTTCCTGTTAGTTACGTTCCCGTCACCAGCTTTGGTGCGCCGCGAAAAGACAACTGAGTTGCGAAGTTTTCCGGACTCGCGGCCGAAAAAGGTTGAGAACCCCTGGTTTGGAAGAACGCTGCCAGTAGCAGCTGTTGTATGTCCGCAGATGAAAGCACGCGAAATTATGTCTTGTGACGTCATAAGGCAGTCGTCTGGTTTCCAGGTTCTTACCAAAAAGTGAAGTACTCGGGCCACTGTCCCAGCGTGCATGACAGTGTCGCTGCTTGGACACAGCCCGGACGTTTGGCAGGAAGCACACGGAGCGGTGGTTTCCTATCAACGAAACACACCAAAATGGCTTTGCGCCAAAATGTTGGGTCGAGTAAGCACGGCGGTCAGGTGGGGGGTGGTTGTCTTGAATTTTTTTAAATAACAAACCCATAATCATCCCAAAAAGGTATCGTCGACTCGAGCTTAGCGGTGTTTAGATTCCTAGAATCGATGCATTGCTAATATGCTAGCAACGCATCAGCACCGCAATAACAGGGAGATGTATCAGGGTAAAATTCAGCTTGTTGTTTCTTCAACGTTTACCTTCACAAATCTCTATATTTGGGACTGCGGTTAACTTGGTATGTAGGGATCCAAACAAGCGTTATATTGAGGATGCAAACTTCAAAGTGTAAAGCTCTTTTTGCTTGCGAAGTAACAACAAACGTGTTGATAAATGTGCTGCTTACTAAAATATTGCTTGTGTACTAATGAAAAATCTACCGACAATTATTCGTTTTTGTTGTTTGTGCACCTCTTTGAGTGTATATTTTGTTGGTGAAGAACATTAAAAGATTTCGCTCCCCAAACAGAACTCCTTCATTGCATTGCTGAATAATTTGGCTTCAGATGGGATGTACCTAATATTAAGAAAGATCTCAAACCTACGGTTATACCACCCTGTATCGCAGTAATACGCTTCACCAACTGACATTCATGTGGCCATCTTATGTAATGTCATTGTTTCGGGCTATGTTACTTTGTGTCAAATCAACAAATTTTTCGTAAATGTGCTATTTTTTCTTCATTGATAAAGTGTCTTTGCGGGCTGGATTCGCCACGAGGGCCGTAATTCAGAGACTCATAATGGATTGAACAAAATGCTATCGTTTTGCAGCAAACAAATCTACGTGTACCGTTGCGTCGGCTGCGGCACCTACCATTGTCATAACGTCACCGACTGTCAAGAAAGCAAATCGAAGTAAGTGCGGTGGTGCAAATTTACTGTGTGTTCAAAAATAGTCATTTACAGCATTTGGTTTCACTTTTTTGCATTTGCTTGCTGCAAATCTGTTATGCTACTCACACTCCTAACGACGAGACGCAAAACCAACATAGCGCAATTGCGACAGGGCATATTAATGCTTGATTTGTTTTGACTTGTTGCGTTCAGGCCCGTAACTAAGGGGGATCAGAGGAGGCAAAGCTCCCCTTGGAAAATTTTTGTCCCCCCTGGAGAAATGTGTTGGTCATAGTTCAAAAATTTGGGTCCCCCTCAGAAAAGTGTTCGCCCCATGGTGTCCCCTGCTCAGGAATGCTTACTATACGCCACAATAAAAGTAGGGTATAATGCTACCCATAATTTGCATGTCTTCCAGGGACACGTGACACCCGTTAATTCTGGAGCAACTTATTTTTTACTTCCATATGTCCATTGTTAATCACTTTCGCAACAAAATTTCATCTTCCCAGCGAAACGTACATATCATACAAATTTTACGCAGGGAACCACCAAAAAGGGGCTTTTTCAGAGGGGATTTTTTGTTTCTGCGTAGAAAACGTCATGCACGTGTTAGATCTACTTTTTTTCAAATCAAGTCATAGTGTAGGAAGACTCTTCACACATAAGGTTTTGGTGGTCATACCTGGCCAAATAGTTTTGCACCGAAAATTGCATTGAAATGCTAACTTAGTAAGATATCCACAATTCGCTACACATCAGGTAACCCTGGGTGGTATAGCACCCATACATCCTATATACAGGCTTTCAGGGACATTTTTGGAAAATAACTCCGGCACCATTCCACTGGTCTCTGAAACTCAGGAAAAGTCATGGAAGCACAGGTTTCTAACAATTTTCCAAGTGTATGAAATTAACAAAAGCAAAAGCCCCTGTGTCGCGGGCCGCCCATGATTCCTGAGCAGGGTTAAAAAATTTGGGTCCCCCTCAGAAAACTCTCCGCCTCATGATGTCCCAAGCTGATTACGAGCCTGGTTGCGTTTCTTAGCCTCTTGAACGACTTTAAAGTTGCGTCAAAGTGAAACGAAACGAAACGGGTTTCGTATATTGTTGTGAAATGGCTGCTTACGAGACGAGTTTAAGAAAAGTCTTTAAAAACAACAACGAATCGGCGGATTTAGTGAAATTATTTGCGTTATTACTTCCTGACCATGGGTTTGCAATCTTTGTTTTACAACATGCGTTGCTTCTGTGGATTTAAGTTATTTTGTTCGAATGTGCTGAAATTGCTGGTTTTGTCTGTAATTTCGCCGCAACGTACATCAAGCACTCGTGGCTGAGAACACATGATCAAACTTCGAAATCCAAGAATGGCTTTATCGCGGCTAAAATATAACTATTGTGAAAAGGGACGCAGCATTTATTTGCGGATTGTGACGCAGCATTTATTTGTGGATTGTGACGCAGCAATTATTTGTGGATTGTGACGCATCAATTATTTTTTGATTATGACGCAGCATTTATCTTTCTTCATCTCCAGCACGTTATTCTTTCCTGCCGTCGGACCACCGGTGTCCCCACGATGCGTTCACTGCAATCACAAGCACAAGGTAGTCCGATAGTTATTTGGGAACCACGAAATTTTCAGTTTTTTGCCGCATCTTGTTTTGATTTTTTCATTTTTGACATGAGCTTGCTTGTTTTCTCTGCTCTTGCTTTAGTCTTTCAAGGCTGACTTCTCAAATACTTTCTTCCTTGCCGCTATAACGTTTGCGGGAAATTTTCAAAGTACTCATGGTATTTTTTTCAGTAACTTCTTTCTGCCTTGGTTTTTATGGAAACCTATATATCATGCCCTTTCTTACTGATGGATAATACTTTTTTCTTTTACGGCTGATTCATGGAGCATGCCACGGCAATCGAAATATCATTTCACGCTCTAGCTCCGACAACCATTCCAACTGTGGATTTTGTTTCTGTGTGATGCACAAACTGAAGATGTTGAAATGATGTCCAGTTTGTTCGTTTTCAAAGCTGGCGTGTCTTGTAGATTTCTGTTCAAACACAGCTTACTATCAATGTTTCAGTTGAGACTTCATTGCGTCAGAAAGATTACATTATTAAATAAATGAACAACAGGATACTGCTGTTACAACTTTTGTCAGGAATCCGACGTTTTTTGCTCAGAAGAAATAGTCACTAACTTTCGCAAATGCTCAATAACAGCGGAGATTTCACAGTCGGGTATATAAACAAGCCACAGTATTTTTCAAAAATGCAAGCAAAATAAAAAAGGAAGAACCAGTTCAAAAATAATAATGGGTTTTGCTAATTTTTAAGTCCAATATATTCCGCACCGGTTCCATTTCACAGCATTTATGTTTACACCATTGCTTCTACATATCATCTGTTCATTTGACGTTTCTGATCCTGATTATGTCACCGATGAATCTACGGAAAAGTTCTGTCACTGGCAATCATTGCTGTGCACTACAGCTGCTTGCTTGTGCGCAAAGTGAGGCAGAACTTTTCCGTCGATTCCTGGGTAACTGCATCACAAACTTCAAATGAATGAACGCATTCGACAAGCACTAAGTTCAGAGCATTTGTTCACAGTGGCCTGGAACTAAGGTTTTGCCAATCTTACACAGCCGAACATACGGGCGAAGTGGAATTTTCAGACGTTAATCATTGCATAACTACTGAAGATAATTTTGTGTTTGCCGCTGATGACTTTTTGAAACACGCAGCGGTGAAAAGCAGTTCATTAACAGTAAATCGCACAACCCAAAACGACATTTGTGTCAATCATATTTGGAGAAGCAATACGATTGAGGCGCCTCGACCAAAGGAAAGAAGATTACCCTCAACAGCTTGAACCGACTTACAGAAAAAGCAATCCGTTCCACCTTTCCTTTGGACATGTAAAAGATACGATAGCAATGGCATCAAATTAGGAAGAAAGACTACGGCCCCCAAAATGTGACAAGAAAGATGATTCTCCTATCTGATAACTCTGTCAGAGGGAGAGAAAAAAGCTTAAATACGAAGGCAGTGCTTAGCTACAAAGTCTTATCGCAACTGGATAACAATTAGCAAACTACAAGCACCTTGCTTTAAGTAAGACAAATGAAACAACAAATCGAAGGTTCGTCAGGGCCTTGCAAGCATTGTGTACTTCGTGGTTGCCATGGAAAACACAGCAAATCAATGGTCCCAACTTTCCCGCTGAACCAAATCCTTAAATGTGCAAAGTATGGTGTTGATGTAGCGACATGTGTGATATGCAGTCAACAGTGTGTTGCCCAAAGAGCAAAGAAATTTACCACGAGATGGCCATCGCACCAGAGCCGCAACCAGTTGATATTGTCTGGGGGGGGAGTCTGAATGACAGTTAAACGTGTTTTTGAAAAATTCGGGGGGGATTGCCCACCTCCCTGGTTGCGGGTAGTGGTGGACTTAGGGTTGGGGGGATCGAGGCAGAGCTGAAAAGTGGCCCTTTGATGACGTCATCCTACTTTGTCAACCGTGTTAAGACCTTTTGATACGTTCCTGGGACTACGGCATGACTGACAACAAAAAATGCAAAAGGGATACACAACTTTAAAAACACTGAATGTTGGGAAGACAGCTAGCAACACACAAAAGTTAAAGCGATAGCAAGTTGGCATCGCCCCCCACTTCTTTTGCGCCCTATTTCTCTGCATTCACCATCAATAAACTAGGAAGTTTGTAAACACACTTCCCCCTAGAAAAAATGCTTGGTTTTTGTTCACAGCCATATCCTAGGAATTCTATGAACAAGCAAGCAAATTGAAAACACTAAATTTCTTTTAAATTTCATTCTTTTAACTACATTCAAGAACAGCCAGTATTAAACACAGAATATTAGACTGCAATTTACAATAAGACTTAATCGAAAAGGTGAATTGAGTTTGATGCGGATTAATGGAGTACAAAACAGGTCTAAGTTTGAACCCAACAAAACTCTTGGGATTTCATATGCACTGCATATGCTCTTAAAGCAGGGCCCCGTTTTCCACAGTCGTCTACACTATGTTATGAGGAGCTTCATTATCTCACAGTGAAAAATAATTACCATTTGGTATAAATTTCCGCTCTTACTTGATAGGGTCTTTTCAGAACTTTGAGAGGGCCATCTCTCTTTAGAAGGCCTTGGCCCCGCAACGCTCTGTTGTGTGTCATAGCGCCTGTAGCAGGCGGAGGTGCAAGTGCACTCCCAAAACTTTTGATTTGGTGAAAGGCCGGACGGAATCACTTAAAATCCGGGCAAAATGTGTGAATACCTCCGCGAAGTCGCTGTATGTGCTTTGATTTTATAAAATGGGCACCCATAATCAAAGTGCAGACGTTTTTTTTTTTTGTTTTTTGAGGTCATGTTTTTATTTAGTTCTTCTCGGGCAAGTTAGGGAAAATTTGGGAAAATGGTGCTTGAAGCGCTTTGATTTGAAAAAATGCGCCCAACATGAAAAGAAATGCAGCCGTTTTTTTGAGGCAATTTTCTTTGAGTATTTTTCGTGCAAGTTTGGGGAAATTTGGGCAAAAATCCTTCGCACCCCCAAAAATTTGCCTGCTACACCTGTGCATAGCGGCGTGATTGCGTCAATGTGGGTTTGTTGTGTTGCTCGGCAGTTGGCGTCAGAGTTTTCCGTTTCAGTGAAAGCAATTATTTGGGAACAACGTACTTTCCAGTTATTGCCTCAGCTTGTGTTTTGATTTATTCGTTGCAGACTTGCGTTTGTTTGCTTTCACTGTTCTTATTTAGCCTTTCAACTTTTAACCCGGTAACATCGCTTGCACATTTCAGGATTGAAGATGCGTAGTGTTACGTAAATCGATTTCCTATTAAAATTTTTGCTGATTGATTCAACTTCGTCCTTTCTGTGGAAACGAGTTACTTGAAGAGTTTGCTATCACGTCTGTTTTTTATATCAAAATGGAAACGCCACTTTTCAACTCTGAGCAGCTTCAGCATGGAATTGTGGTCAAATTTGATTATAAACCTGTGCTGTTGGTTAGTTTAATCCAAAACATAATCACAACTTGTTAAATACAATATTTTCCGCAAGTGCATACAACGACGAGAAATGAGTTAATGCAGAATAACTAAACACAAGTTTAGATTGTTTCACAGCTCGTCAACCCCGCTGTCTTGTGCAGGCGGTGATGGTCTGTGACCCTTTGTGGAGTAAAACCTTTTGCAACATCGACAAAAAGTGTCCGTTGCTTGCACATACAGAGAGAAATAAAACGAAGCCCATTGCTTAGTTCAGAAGTGATGGAGTAGGAATTTTCTCCACGGTGCATTGTAACGGCGTTGCCTAGTCGAAGTGTTAAACTGTTTCAAAGTGTTGCCACGATGCTCTTGATGTAGAAATCTGGCTAATGATCAAAATTTTGGTTGAAAAGAAAAACAAAAGGTAAATAAACTTGTTCCCGGAGCCCCTGTCTCGTTTCCACATTGGGTCACATTGGCAAGCTCTTGTTTTCGCGCAGATGGGCGGACCATTCTGGGGTGCAGAGATGCACAATGTCGACTTCGTTGAGCGCCTCATTTCATCTGTCAAAGCATTTCCGAGTCGTTTCGGTACCGCTGAACGTATGCTTGGTAACCTCACAATGGTGGCTGAGGTGAGCTGCTTTGACAGTTGTAAATAAATAACATTTCAGGTTGCATTGAGAGTTGCGGAGTCGGAGGTAAAATATCCAAATCCGACCTTTCCGAAATTTCCGACTCCTTGACATAAAAGGGAATGAAAGTTGACAGTTAAAATCAATGGAAATCGTGGTGCACAGCAAAAAATCTCTGTTTCAACAAAAGTTTCAAAAGAAATTGTACCATTTCAACAGGAATTCCCAATTTAGGTGTGTGATAGAAAAAATGATCCAACAGGACATCCGGAATCGGACAGAAAAATCCGACTCCAGCTCCCAGTGTTGTTAGGAATCCGACTCCACCTAAAAACCTCCGACTCCAGCTCCGTAACCCTGGTTGCATTTCGTGTTAACCATCTGAGACCACCACGAAAACCAATATATTGATTTTAAATCACTTTATAGGTCTTCACTCACGAGCCGGAGGAGCTAGATAAAAATCTTGGACATCGTTAGAAAGGGTACAGCAGAGTCCGTCTTATGATGTCACGTTTGCCTATGTGTGACCTCACTGTAACGTGCTAAAGGGGAAACCCCGTTTTTGCTTTGCAAATACGTGACTTTTTCACAGAGCTGCGCAGCTAAAACAAGGCAAGTTGGAAAAGTTGGTTCTTCACAAGAAATGTCGCAGAAACGGTCGTTTTTGGGAAAAGAAAACTTGGTCTTGTTCTTTCACGTGCAGGGGATCAAACGCACAAAAATTGGTTGTTTTTATTTTTGTGGCGTCATTGCTCTTTTCACCGTAAATAGCAACCACTTGAAAAGCGCAGAGAACGTTCACACATGTCTATTTCGCTTTCCTGCCAAATTTTGGTTAAAGTCTCAACACGAAAAAAGTTGTTACACTTTCGTTCGTTGAATTTTATACAGCGGTCAAAAAGTATTTTGGGGACTATGCAGTCACAAAATATTTTGGGGGTAGTAGCTTACGCACGCGTACACGGAAAACCACTGAAGATTAGAAAAAAAATTCTTCAGATGAAGTTTCGTTAATATGGTCAACTTCAACAAATTCTTTTGGCCTCACGTTGATGTTTGGCTTCCAAGGAAAAATACGCAAAATTTTTGATGTTTTTTTGCGTGTGGACTTCTTTTTGAGTTTAACAGACAAAATTTTGATCATTTTCAAAACCTATTATTACAAAAAGGGCATTTTCAGCCCCTGACAATGCCCAGACCTCCCTTGTTTTGTGCCTTGCTTCAAACAATAAACAAGACATTTCCAATCCCACATCCATTGTTCTTATGACAGGAATTGCCTGACGTGCCGTTTTATTACGTAATCGACGATCTTTCGAAGACAATGCGTTGCAGTGCTCCGTCATCGAAAGTGATCAGGTGATCAGTGTTGCTCGTTTTGTTATTGCAAACTAGTCAACTTTCTAGGTTGTGAGCCATATGTCATTGCAACAACCAAAAACTGTTACTACTCGCTTATCAGTCTGAGATCACGCCATAGGCTGTGCACGAATTTGCAATATAACATAAGATCATGGTTGCAAAAATTTAAGAAGTTTTTTACAAGCAACAAACTGGCACTTTATATACTGTACTGTTACAGCACATCAATATTTGCGTTTTTTTTTTTCACTGGAATAAATCCGCTCTTCATTAAATAGTGTTTGTTTTTGTTGGATTGCATGCAGTGCGACGGCCATTAGCTCAGTGGTAGAGTGTCCGCCTCTCAATTGGAAGATTGGGTGTTAAATACATTAAATAGTTGACATGCCGTATGTGACCAGAGGGCTAAAGGGAACACTGGTCATTAGTTGAGTTAACTTGTATGGCGTCATTTTGAAAGCCAGGAGCTCCATCACCATCTTTCGTTTAAATGTCGTACCTCTCGATTTATGCAGTTAGTAAAACAGCACATTCACGTGAATAACCCGCCTTGTATTAATATCCTGCCTTCAGAAGAATACTTAGGCACTGCGCGACGACCGTGTTTATTCGAACGTATTATCTGAAAGAGTTTCGAAAGAAACTGTTTGTTTTTCAAACAGGTCGGCGTTTATGAACGCCGGGTACAGAGTCTCATCGTTTCACGGGAGGATGAACTCGTTGAAAACAGACGCGCCTCCTCTGGTTCTGTGGGATATCATGCGAAAGTGGGTGAGTGACGATCCCCAACTAGGCACAGCTTCGTCTTACGCGTTTGTTGCGTACGTTTGCTTTTGTTTGGAAGTGATTATTGCAAGCGTGAATTTTTGTACTTGCATGCAGCAGTGGTGTTTTATTGTGTTCGCTTCTAATCGTGCGACACATAAATTTAAAGGAATGTCGAGCTCGTTATTGCTAATAAGTCCACAAATAAGTAATAACTCTAGACTCACTGTTGAAATATTAAAGTGTAGATCACCACAAAAGCATTATTCGGGAATCATTGCTTAGAAACGAACTTCGGTTGCTTGGCAACTGTAAACCAGTTGGCTGCATTTACTGTCAAGCTATTCAATGAAGTTTAGTTTAAAAATATACGCTCCGTCCCAACTCGCAGCAAACACTTTGTTGCAAACAATTGGTTTTCTTGTGCAACTCAGAGAAATGTCGCGAGACCGCGACATCCTCTCCACCGCAATCACGTGACACCTTAAATGAAAAAAAATGCTTTCAGCCTCAGGACCGTCTCGGCTTGACAAAGACTCCCTCAACCACTGCAAGGGTTTTCCCAAATAAACTAATATTGTCAAAGAAGTGTCAAAGTTAAAACCTTAAAATTGCTCGTCATCGCCGATTTGCGCAAGTAGTTTTTGTCGAAATGCGTACAAGAGCTCACGAAACTTCAAAATAATCTTTCGATTCAAAAATTCTGAAAATATTGAAAAGCTTTTGTGAACTATTCTGCAAATTTTGAAACGAGCGCGTTGCTCAATTGTTGGATGTAAGACCGCCCCTTAGCTGGGTCTACGACCCTTTTTAGCTGGAAGGGGCGCTTTGTGTGGACAACCCCAGACCTCGTCCACTATCGATGCCTTAACTAAAAAACTTTTTTTACGAAACGTCAGCGGATAACCGTGAAAGATTTTCTGATCAGGTTCTTTTTGATATTTTCACCCTGCTTCACGCAGAACGTCTCAGTATCTTCGCGTTCGTGTATTTTGTCCGGCCGTTCCTCAGATATCCAATTAGCAACTATCCGAAACCAAACAATTCCTTGCTGCGCAATGTTCCCTTGTTACGAAACCAAACAATCCCTTGTTACGTGATATTCAGGCTGAAACCCAGAAAGTGAACCGCGCGAAACTTCAAGAAGGCAGTGCGTCCCAGGTCCTGCTGAGCACTCCTGTCAGGACAGAAAATATCGACTTCACTGTGCGAGACGACGCCGAGGCTCCATCAAAAGTAAAAGGAATTGTCCGTTTTCCGAATCTGCCCGCCTTCTGGGGCCCGAAGTCGCGTGCAAAGATTGTCCAGTAAGTTTTGCTTAGTGTCGCTGTCTTTGTCATTCTACAGTACTCGTGATCTCAAGTATAGGGTTGGTTCGGATATACAATAATTTTTACTATCCGGATAACAACGGATATATCGGTATATTTGTATTTTCGTTAACCGGTTAACCGGATAATACCCGCTAATTGATAGACAATTGATTTCACGAGGGTTTGTGCGATGATTTGATTGTAAAATCATAACACACTATTTTGGTAAATGGGCACACATATACTTCATGAGCGTATATGAAGAAAATCATGTATTTTTAACATTTACTGATTCTGCAGCGCGTTTCTTATGAAGCACAATGCAGACTTCACCTTGCAACACAAAACACTTCTAATTACGTGGTTTTTGTAGAAACTAGGTCGCCCGTAACCAGGGGGGAGAAGCGCCCCTTGCAAAAAATTTTGCACCCCCTGGAAAAATGTGTTGGAGATTGTTTAAAACTATTGGGCATAGTTTAAAATATTTCGACCCATCTCAGAAAACTCTTCGCCCCCCTTTGGTGTCCCAAGCTGGTTACGGGCCTGCTCTTATCCGGAAACAAGTAATATCCAAACTTACTAAAGAAACTTAAAACGCCTTACTAATGTTTTTTTATCCGGTTAATCATAATCCGGATAATCCAAATCCGGATAATCCAACCCTAATCTCAAGGATTGGTAACTAACCAGTAGCCGTGAAAGACGCTGCCGCCATTTTGCAAAAGTTTGAAAGGCCTAATTTTTGCCGGAAGGTCACAAGATTCTCACATTACGGAAATTACGCAACAGTTGACAACAATTTAGGAGAAGCCGTCCTATTTTTTGTTCCCAGATTACTTTGCAAACACACGGTGTTTATGTTACAACGTGATTTTACCCGTGGAAAGCCAAAACAATTCGAACCTCCCAATATTTGTTTGCGGCTACGCCTCTGATTAAACAGAAGCAAAATTTGAGATATTATAATGTATTAAATTGCCACAGAGCCCGAGTGTATTTCATTCGCGTCCGCAGTTTTCTGTTAAAGTAAACGTACGAACTTGTTTTTTCGTAAACACCTGTTTCAAACTTATTGGTTCGTTGCAGTAAGTGCATCGAGGTGAGATGTTTGTCGGTGTCCTGTTGTGAATTTGCTGGATGTATGTCTTTTCGCCCATCATTGCAAACAGGGTAATGGAACCTACTGTTTAACGTTGGAACCTTCCTAATTAGCATTTTTTGAGAAAAAATATTTTTCGCGACAAAAATTTGTTAGATAGGTAGCAGATTGTTCAAACGCGCCTTTTCGAATTCTTGTTGCCTCGCCGAAAACATCGGGGTCAGATCCTGTTCTTGCGATAAGCAGCAGCTCTCTTAAAAAATAGCAAGCAGCAGACGCAAGCGCAGTGTTCACAATGGCGCTGTCCTGTTCAGTAACTTGTCCGTGCTGCTCGCAGGGACGGAACGATGAAAATGGACGAAAGCTTGCAGGAGAAAAGCAAACGGTTTCAAGGAAAGCGTAAGAAGAATTCTGTCGATGCGGAAGCCAAGAAATCCAAATCAAGCTGACAACTGTCGAAGCTTGATCTTCGCAAATAAATTAATCATCACGACTTGTTTGTGTGTGACGATAGAATTTGCGCAAGTTACGAACGTTGCTACTGTAACCGCAGCGTCTTCTTGCGTTGGTCCGAACTGATCACAACATCTTAACTAAAGGTAAAAAAAGCTGTACCGAAGATCATAGGTGGAGGAGGCAATTTCTTAGGGTTGCAAAGGATATTTTGCCCCGTTTTTGCGACAAACGTTCCCCCCTATGAATCTTCTGTAGCTTTTGGTACATTATCTTCTCCTCGACCATGTTGCCAGGCTTGAAAATTAGTGCTTGAAAGCAAGCTAGGCTGTGCAAGAACATTGTCAGAAACCAGCTGGCTCAGTACTCCGAACAAGCACCTCGCAGTTCTGAGGTTTGGCGTTCCACATTCCAGCTGTTGCTGTCAGCAAGAAACCTCACACCTAACTGAGGACACATGCAACATGCTGTCTGACAAAATGCGTTCCTCCAAAAACTACTTAAAATAAAAAACAGCTTTTCTGTACTTACCTAGTATGGACTCGACTGATATCAAGTAGGTGCCCCGCCCCCGCAGCATACTCGGTTTCCTCAGTGTACAATTGATAAATCACGTTCATGAAATGCCTTTTGCCCAAACCTTCAAGTAAATCAGTTACTCATCGACTCCCACAAACTGAAACGCGAAGTTGCTAGATACAGTTTGTTGATTTTATGCATATTCAATTCGTTTTCTGTGACAAAAAACATTTATACACTCAATAACAAAGTATTATACCAAAAAAACAACCTACTGAAAATCAAAAGAATACTAAATACCGAAATATATATCCGGAAAACGCAGGCGGTAGGAAGTTCAGCAGAGGCACTGTACAATACTTGGAAATCAAAATCCTCAAGTGACTGTTGACTTGGCAACGTTCACTTACTATGCAAACTGAAGTTACAGCAGTTATCACTGGTGTTGAAAACCAATAACTCGTAAGAAATTGTTTTGAAGCAAGGAACATATTTGGTGACACGCCAGAAAGCAAATTTGCGCTAGAAAAGTGCTTGTTGTTTGACAAAGTACTTGGTTTTTGCTCAGTTGCAGAACGTTGAAGGATTAGTGGTAAAAAGAATGTGTTTTAGAGGTGGCCGGAGTCAATTTTTCCGACTCCGCTCATGTTCCAAAGTTTTTTAATCCGTGTCCAGAAATTTTCCAATTTGCGAATCTGACTCATGTTCAGAATCCGGCTACCATCGATCCAACCGAAATTTACCCATGTTTTCACTTAAAGAAATGATCACGGAGACTCCTGCTACTGCCGAAATTGAAAAGTGACTCTGGATCCGGAAGAAAAACGCAGAATCCTGTCGGAGTCGACTCCGGCAATCCGGATCCATGGCCACCTCTGTTGTATTTACGGTGCTTGTTTTGTGAAAGTTAAAATTTTCAACAAAAAGAGACTAACACAGATTTTGAAAAGAAAAAATGACTGATGTTGGATTTGAGTACTAGGGAATGTGACAATTTTCATCCGATGTCTGGCCCACTTTGCAATAAAAAGCAATGCAAATGTTTCAAAATATTTCAGGTGAAGAAAGCCGGGATAAAAACATGCTGGTGAGTGTTTTCTGGAAAAAATGTTGCAGAATAAGTATCGAAATGTACAATATGTGAAAATTGCAAAGCGAAGTGTGTAACAATTTGAAAGTTGATATAAGAACTTGTAAAACGTGGCAACAAACATTTCAAAGTAAATTTGTTGTGCGTATGGGGTTCATTGTGAAGACATGATACTCAACCTCAATGTTTACTGTTGGTCAGACAGCGTTTGATTTTTACATGACGATGGTCTTTGGTGTAGTTTGAGTCTTAATTTCCAGTCATTACATTTTGATGCTTGTAACGTCAGAGATGCTGTTACTCACCTTCAGTTTTTTATTTAAGCTGGAAACCTCTTGTACAAAGAGTAAAAACTCAACTATCAAGAGATTGTGGAATTCTATCCAAACTTAAACATTATGCAACACTACCTGTACTTAAAGTTGTCTATAACTCATTAATCCATCCCTACCTTAATTATTCAATCCTCAATTGGGGACGTGCTTCAAATGCAACCATTCAA
>JGI24158J21664_10003423_pt1 | contig 19885 bp, 11 predicted proteins | sample Ectturendosymbi3_FD_21664 | JGI IMG/M metagenome (IMG submission 21664) | reverse complement strand
ACACTGCTTTGTGCAAAATCTAGGGAATTTGTGTGAAATTTTGGGAATTTTTAACTCATCTTTAGGGAATTTCTAGTCAACATTTGTGGGAACCCTGCGTAGAGCCCCTTTATTGAAAACTTTCTGGTGAAGGTTCTGAAAGTGAAGCTCTTAGAACTTACTGTAAAGCGCTTCAAGGTGAAACTGCTGCAATAAATAGCGAAAATAGTTACATAGTCCAAGTAAGATATGAACCACTTACTACATTTGCCTGATGAGGCTGGTTGTTCTGAAGCGTCCCGGTTTTTAATCACGAAAATATGGCGTGCGCAGACCTGACCCTCGTACTGTTCAGGAATAACGTTATGAGGTCAAGAAAAACAGGCTAGTCTAAGCCATTTCCGAATTGGGTCTAAGTGGTGCCGATTGTGTAGAAACACACAAATGGACAGTCAGCTGAAGAAACAGTAATGTGATCAGTAACCTCCGCGAGCAAAACTGCTGAAGTACATTCAATGCGGAAAAGGTTGTGAAAGCAAGCTGAAGGTATCACCAGAGAGCGGCAGAATCCGGGAACCACCCACCGACTGTTGTTGTTTGTGGCTTGGTCATAACGAGCAGGATACGTGCACCGGAAGCTACGTCAAACACCGGCGATCACGTTATTGCTCACAGGCTCGCTGTAACGCGTTGTGAAAGCATTCGTTTGCTACAGCTTGAGAACAAGAGAATAATTGAGTTAGACAGTGAGTTTGCTGCAGGCTTGGAGAATATGTGCAGTGAATAGTGAAACCAGGATTGTGTTTATATTGTATTATCTCGGATTGAAACATTCTGGAAGCAGTTTAAGCCACGTCCAGAATGCACAAGCTATCTTAAGTGCAGGTTGCGCTTGTAACTTCTTTGCCGGCTCAGTGCAGCACTTTGCCGCAGTTTCAAGTACCGTTTGTCTATTTTCAGTGAACAAGGCTGTTTTTGAATGAGGGATCTCAATGACATCGAGAAACTACAAAAATTGCAACGAACAGGTAGCCCATCCCACATAAACAGAGCAATTAAATAATTCTGCAATCCAAACAATCAGTTGTCAATACCATGCAATAGAAACAAAAACTTGTCATCACATGCAGCAATGATTACGTTCATTTTCAAAGGTCAAGCTGTTCACGGTGGCGTTTGAACTCCATGAAAACAATCTTTCCAACAATAATATTTGTTGGTAATATGCAGATTTAACGATTTGTTGCAAAATACTGTTCATTCTTGCACACCAACCATGCTAATGCTTAGTGATAGGCAGGCCTCTACGTGTATGCGGTTCAGGTCAACTGGATCAAAGTAAAAAAACTTGCTAGAAGCAGATATCAGCAGGTGTACCAATTGTAATAAGCGAATGTCGACTTGATTGCATGCACCGCAACCTTTACAGCAAAACAGTAACATTTTAACTGTAGTAGCCTATTCGACTTGTGAAATCAACGAAGCAGGGCCCTGTAAATATAGCCTTACGCACCGACCAGGAATTCACATCAGCCTGCTCCGGTGGCAAACGGTTTGTTCGCGAAACAATCTAGGCTATCTGCAAGCAGTGTCGCTAATGTTCTAAGGTCGAATTGGTGCATGCGCTACAGGAAAGACAACCACGATAGTGGGCCTCGAGGAGGTTCTTGCTTTAGGATCGTCCAATTATCTGTAATTGCAATAAAAGCATACAAAATTTTTGAAGGCTGAAGCAAGCTGAGCTTTTAAGCAGTTTCAACGACTAGATTTTCAGCAGAACATTTCGGGTTGGCCTACCGTAATTATTCGATTGTAAGTCGCGATGTATAAATTTTTTTTCACCGTTTCGTGCGGCTTATAACCGAGGGCGCCTTACATTTTTCGTTGGTTTACTGTATGGAAAGGTACCGTACAGATGACGCTCAGTCTTTCCTTGGGTACGTTTTTTCCGACCAATCTCTATTTTCTCATTATATTCTCTTCAGCATCACGTGCACATACGTCACAGGAGGGATTGACATGAACAGAGGGCAGTTGTAGTGGTGAAACATCATTACCAGGGATACCAAACGTGCTAATACGCGAAAGTATTTGGGTGGCGTTAGTAACCTATGTTCAGGTGCGGCTTACAATCAAGGGAGGCTAGCAATCGAATAAATACGGTAATCTAATTCTAATATTACGGGGAATCGGGCATCAGTGTTACCAGTTGGGCGGTTTTCCCACACACTTGGGCTGGTCTTTTCGTTGCGTTGCAGAAAATTTTTTGCTGTTGCGGGTTGCGTTTTTTCGGGCTAGTTTTATTGAAGTGCATGCGTGTTGGGCTGTGTTTGCGAAAGATTTTTCTATCAAAAGCATAGGTTTTGTCATTTTTGCTGAGGTAGTGAAGCTTGTTTTGACTTGAAGTAATGTGATGGCCGTTTTTTTAGTTCGTTTCTGTTGTCTTGATGTAACATCCAATAGATCAAGCCTCGAGATCACGTGATCGTGTGTGCGTAACAGTGATGTACAGGATCCGGTTGTGGAGTCCAATCCGGCCGGATATTAGGATTTTTTGGATTTGGATCGGATATCGTTTCCCATTCAACCAGATACGGAAACCGAAACTGGTTACATGAAAAGTTCAGAACGCATGACCTGCTTAATTGACTAGGAAATCTAGAAAGGTGTAAATCTAATAGATAAGTGTTGCCACGGTTTCATTGCTGGCAAGCTGTCAATGGCTTCTTGACTGTAAGCTAAATCTAAGCTTTAAATCCTAACTTTATTCGAAAACCCCAGCAGTTGTCTTCTTATGTATCGTCCTTGTCACATGACCACATGAACCAATCGTGACTGACAAAAAGCAAAATAACCACAGCTTTTGCCTCATGAGGTGAAATAGACACTACCAAATATTTTGGATAATGTGCAACTGAGTGAGCGATTTCGGATTTGGATTGAATATCGGAGTCCATGGTTTTTCATTTTCGGTATTTGATCGGATATGGAGTTCATGAAAAAGTTTCGGATTGGATCAGGATTGCAAAAATTCCATATCCGTACACCACTGGTGTTCTGTGATCGCATGGTCAACAGTGTTGATCCCATTCTGACTTATGTTTGTGGACAAGGAGTGGTGTTGCTGTGGTCACATCATACACTCTATTACTGTGGTTGGTAATCGATACTACACGTAAAACGTCGCATACAAGACGTAGTCACGATAGTCTGTTGCAACAGGAAATACAGCCAACGCACAACTCGCTATGTTCGTTTGTGCGGAGAGAGTGTACGGTATTACTTACTGGATAGCCTGTGCTTTTGCTGTAGACGGGAGTGCGTGACACTGTTAATTTAGTTAAACAGCAGTGTGCAAGTATCAGACTTTGTAGAAGGATTTGATGTATAGCTTTGGGTAAAAGGCCCAGTATGACAAGCGATACGATACGCCTATTGCGAAAAGTGACATGAGGATCTCAAGTTGAATGGTTGCTTACAAAAAAACTTACAGAAAAAAAAACTTATTGTAAATACTGCTGATATGAAATAAGAGCACATTACAATGATTTAAACTTTAAGGAATCATTCTACAATTGTTGAACATTCAAAATGCGGCTCCATTTTCATCCATGCTTAGTCTGTTTAATGCTGGCTATAGGCCTACCAGGGTCGTAATAGCCTACCCTACATGATAGTTTTAAATCTGCAGATCGCTGCGCATATTGCTTGCCATTCTAGTATAAATGATGTAAGTCTACATAACCTTAAAGGATTGCTAGGCAGTATATAAGATCAAACGTATTTTTCTTAGTTTGACGAATTAAAGTAGCATTTTCAAATCGCAAAAGATAAAGAAAACAGGAAGCTTTTTCTCTTTATATATTCCTTAAAGCACATGCTTGATATAGTATGCACCAGGGTTTGCTGATGATGGCATTTTACTGCAGTTGCGCTGTGTGGTATATTATTAATGACATTTTGATTGTCGTTACGATGTTACTAACTGTTATTATTTTGTATGTTTGAGGTTGCTTTGTACGAAAGGTCAGTTGTGTGTTGGACAAAGACTGTAACTACAGTACAGTACAATAGGGGTGGTTGATTTCACTGCAAACTCCTAATTTTATCGCAAATATTGGGATGTAATTTGGGCTAGTTTGGAGTTTTTTGGGCTTGTTTTATGTGGCGTTGAACTGTATTTTTGACCAGCATATGGCAACACTGTCGAGCATGCAAAATGTGAGTGCCCAACTAACTCGAGCAAATCCTAACTGAAAGTCCTACTTGATTGTTTACCTCCCCAGATCAGCGTTGGCTGCATGCGGACTAATCTGCTGCCCAGTGTTGCCAACCATGCGGTTTTCCAGCGAATTTGGGCTTGTTTTTTTGTGGTGTTGCGGGCTTGTTTGATGGCTTGCGGGTTGCTTGTTTGTGGGCTTGTTTTAATTGAAATTTGCTTGTATTTTGGGCTTGTTTTTATGCAGATTTCTGTCTTGTGGATTGCTTTTTTTCAAATTTTATGGCACTTTTTCTGTTTTAATTTACTTCTAAAGAAAATTTGGGCATGTTTTTGTGAAAATGTGCTCATTTTGGGCTTGTATTTTCAGGTGTGCCTCCCTGTTTTTCTACTTAATTTTCCTACCGATTTTTTATTTTGTTGAATTTTCTTGGCAAACGCATGTTGGGCTTGTTTTTGATTAAATTACCTATGTGGGCTTGTTTTTCAAATTGACTTGCTTATTTTTGTAAAACAACCTGTCATCACTGCTGCTGCCATTGCTCGGCTTTGTTCTATTCGGGCTTCGACGAATTTTGTGTCAATGAAGCTTGTGTCGTTTTCTTTATGTGGTGTGATATTTTTAAGTTTATTGTTTAAGTTGTCAAGGCTAGGCTTAGAAGTTTAAACTTCTCAGATAGAAATCCTAATAAGTTATTATGTATTCGATGTTTTCATGGTAAGTGATGTAAAAATATAATTTTGACAGCCTAGTGTATTTGAACTGAATTTACCTACTTTCTGTACCTTGCAAAGTAATGTAACTCACGTGTACAGATGCAGAATGGTTCGGTGGAACTTCACAGTTCTGTCAGTTACGACGATACATCGCAATGAATAATTGAAGAGTTAACTTGCCATACCTGATTGCATATGAAAAAATATGCATCACGAATATGCCTGCGCTTTTTCCAGCACGTTTGAATAGCAGTTCGACTTCATTTGTTTTTGTGGCTTAGAAAATCCATCTTGGAATTAATACTGGCTGCATCTAATGTTTCAACCTCAGTTGAAGAGGCCTTAGCGGCGACCTCATGAATTTACCGATCTGCTATGTTTATGCAGTTGTTTCAAAAACTGAAAAGAACGATGAGGCGAATGTCTTTAAATTTTAATCGAGAAGCGTGTTTTCTCCAAATTTTTGAAACTGCACTGGTGAAATGTGAACAGACCAGTAGCTGTTATGTCGTGGTTCAATGTCCAACGCGTGAAGACCAGACCCGCGGTCAGCCTTGGTCTTTTAGGATCTTCCAAGTTGGTGGGGGAGTTTAAGCGCCGCTTTTGTCTGTATACAAGATTCATCTCAGAGGTCACGGAATTAATAACTACAAATGTTCTCTTGTTAAATGCGTTGGGTTTGACTTTAAGGTTTTGTGGGTATTCCCCCGCAAACCCTTCGCTCGTGATTGCCTGAGAATGCAAAAAATGGAAGCTGAAGAATTACATTCCAAAGCGTACATAATTTTTATCTACGGTCTAAAGTTCGCCGGTCGAGAACCTGAAATTAACAAGTATAATGCTGGCTGGTGTAATCGCGAAGCATATTTCTTAGGCTTTAAAAAGCCCTAAAACTACTAAAAAGACAACACACAACGTAGTTGAAAACTACAATATTACAAAACAGAAAACAGAAACGAGAAATACATCTCAGGTGTAAAGTGTACTTGGAACCACTTCGCCCTGTGTGGAAAACCACACAGCATATATCTGACCGAATGTGTGGAAGCTGTGTTTGAAAACTTCATTGTTGAGTTTTTCTACCTCCGTTGCTAGGGTGGATGGGGATAATCAAATAAGCATCCACCCTAGCAACGGAGGTCACCGGTGTCAAGCGAAATTTCTGACCTCTGCGAAATTTTCTGACCTATTGTTCTTTGTCAGTTTTTTGCTTCTCAGAGAAAAGGAATAAGGTTGGCGTTTACGTTTTTGATGTGTGTTGTGCAAATCAAAACTTTTTGGTTAGGTGTCAGATACCCAACACAAGCTACAGTACGGGAATAACTATAACCACTCAAAAATGTTGGACTTATTCTTAGACCTCAATTTTTTTTTCTAACCCAAACCCTAACCCGACATACCTACCTAAACAATAAACCCTGATCCCTAATCATCAGTTTTCTCAGCTTATGTGATATATAGAATATCACTCTATGCTTGCGCACATGACGTGAAGTCAGAAATCCCGCAAGTCAGAAATTTCGCTTGACACCGGTCACCCAACGGAAATTCAGCTGCTTGATGTTAACTGAGCGGGGTAGTGTTACTGAATGAAAAACATAACCGAAAAACGAAAGCTTTCACAAGTTTATTGGTGGCGATAATATCATATCAAACATATTCCAAACGCAAAAGACGGTTATTTTATTGTTTTCACTTTGGCTTGTTTTGCATGTTTCTGGATTTCGCTTTTCAGGACGACATATGCAACGGTTCTTGTTGCTTAACATGAAAATATTAGTGAAGATTTTTGCGAGAATTAAAAAATACAAGAAAGTTTTATTCTTTCAAACTTTTGCTACAAGTAAAGTTTGCTCTGTGTCAGGTGAAGTGAGTAGTTGATATATTTGTTTCGTGTAGCAAACTTTACTTAGGTTTCATTTATATGTGTCTTAGGAATAGGATCTACTGCAACTAGCATTCGCTTTGAAAGTTAACGCTGTTGCTTGAGCCACTATCAAAAGGTGATGATTATGACAATACGTTTCGGCGCACAAAACCTACTGCAAAGTTGTTGGTTTCTGGCAAAAGATGTGCATATTGATTAGTTATCAACCTTCTTCAGAAAAATTCATTTTGTTACGTTTGAACATAACTAGCCAAAGAAGACGGAGCGAAGTTATTTCAGGCGTTCAGCACCATGTTAGGGAACCAGGAAACGCAATGATCCATGTTATTTGTCTGTTTTGTTGCAGTTATTGCAAGTCTTTTCATGTGTGTTGAAGTGTTCCCTGCTCATTCGTTTTCGTCAAACTAAAAAGTGTTGGGCCACCAGCGCCTCTGGCACAATAAGCTGGTGACTTTCCTGCTCCTGCAGTAGCACCAGTGCAAATGCACGAATTGAATAGATTTTTACCTCGAAGGTAGCTGGTGATTTGCCAGAACACTTGGTTGGATTGCCAGCCATTCGAATCTGGTTTATGCCCCAACTTCTACCAAGATTACATCTGTGTATTCATGCGATTTCTGCATTTCGTATTAATTGGCAAAAAAGTGCTCAATCCTGACTCGCAGAGCCCTTCTATTGCACATGGAGTGGGCACAGGTAGTGCAGTTTCACAAAGTTTTGGAAACATAAACATAGCCGAGCACAATTCTCTTCCAAAGTTTTATTTTCAAATTGCATTTCAACAACATGTTTTGAAAGCAGTTGTAGATCTTTTTTCAGCTCTCCATCATTTGGCATTTTATCCTAATTGAAGGAGTATGAATTCATAATCCAATCTTCAGACGTTTCCATCTTCCTCACCTCAAAGTATTTATCAATTGACGTCGATACCAATTCCAATGTGCCACAATTTCTTCACAAACTCCAGAAATCCAACTCGAAGATTCACTGTCATCGACTATTTTCTTAAGTGATAGAAAATTCGAATAATTCCCTCTTTTCTCTCGCCGACACCAAAGAGACAACTTATTTTTGAACGCATTTAGCTTTTCAGAGCAATTCAAAATGTTTATATTTTGGCTTTAAGTCAGATCATTCATACAAGTTCATGGACACTCAAATGCGCTAAGATTTGATGGAATTCTTGTGATTCAATCAAACTCTTCAAGCAGATCACATTGACGTTCCGCCAGAAAGACTTCGACATGTGCTCGCAGTTTCAACGAGCGACTTAAATTTTTCTCACATGTAAGTCAGCGTACTTCTGTGTTGAAAAGCAAAGCTGTATGTTCCCCTTCAATTCCAACTGACCTAAAAAGTGATGATTCAGAGCGCGAACTCTTATCCAGTTGATGATCTTTACAGAAATACAAAATTGAAGTTTTTCCTAATATGCTCAGACACCTTGGAAGGCAAGCAGTTAACTGTCTTGTGCGGACGTGTTGCAGCCACAATGCTGCGCCGATCAAAGAGAAAGTCGAATCGACGACCTGCACCTCAGCAATAGAGATTCCCCAATCGACCAGGTTCACTCTTGTCACGAACTCAGCGTCATATGAAGCGCAATCAACTCGACACAGGCTCTAACTGAAGTCATCAACAGAGGGGAATACCTAAGAATTTGGAGGTTGGCCAAAGTCAGAGCAGTACGTAAACACGGGAAATCAGCAAACGTTCTAGTTACAGGTCAGTCTCCCTTCCGTGCTGCAATTTTAAATAATTCGAACGCATCATATCAACAGAATCGCGCCGGTAGTTAATAACAAACACCAACGGATCAAGCAGTCTTCCGAAGACGAAGAAACACAACTGTACGTGTGTTAGCTGTCAGCGACTACGTTGAAACTGGCTGCGAAATGAAAAAGAAAACAGGAGCAGCCTTCATTGACCTTACAGCAGCATAAAACACGGTTTTGCAACATGATCGCATATGTTCAACCTCGGCCAGATAGACAAATACAAGAAAATCTTGCGCATCCTTGCACGAATGAACGGAACCAGAAGGTTGTATGTTTGTCTCGGCGACGACACCAGCAAAACTCTCACACTTGCGAATTGGTCACCACAGGACTCTGTCATCACACCCACTCTGTTTAACGTTTGCCCAAGTGGCATTCTTGGAACTAAATCTCTGAAATTAGGATATGCAGATTTCTGGGCTCTGCTCTACCAATCGAAGGACTTAAAAGCAATAGAAGCCGTCCGGTCTGACGACCTGTCAACACTCAATAGGTATATTAAGCAATGGTAAGAGTGAATACCACCAAGACGAGTTACATCCGGGAAAACACCGAACCAACCAGGTTTTCAAGTTCAACATTGACAATAAACCTCTCCCACCTGAACTTCATCCCAAGTACTTGAGTGTCGCATGTCTTGTCTTGACCCTGTGTTACTCCGTGGCGGAGTAAGCGCATTGCTCACACTATAATAAAGTGGACTTTCAGCTTCGAACAGCTATGCGCATCATTGCAGGAGAACTGAAAGCGCCCCAACTCAGTGGCTACCAACAATGAGCGCTATTGCTCCACACCATCTGAGATAGAAAGCTACAACATCTACCTTGCACCAACACATCGAAAACACAGACGAGAATATCACCAGCAAAAAGACAACGACTCACGCATCCAACACAACAAGACTGAAGTCACGGCGACCTTTCCACAACTCTGAAAAAAAAAATTCGTCATTAGCTCCGCATGCGCATGACCGGAATGCCAGAAGAAGAACCCACCCATTGGAGGGGACATCATTGAGGATCCCACAGTACCTCTTCCCGTTTTCCACACTGTCACTAGGCGCCACTTGGTAACAGCAAACTTCCGAACAGCAAACCAACCTAACAGCATAACAGGAGCGCCTTCGGCGCACACACAGCCACTACTTTGGATATCCAATTCATGTTTTGCAAATAAGTCTTTCACAAACTGAAATGCACCTTTCGCTTTGGTGGTTGTTTTTGTTGCTTCACAGAAAAAGAAGCTAACTTTCATGGTACCATCATGGACATACTTCACCAGTGCTATAAGTTGACCGCAATGCGAAACATCAGTAGTCTTGTCTAACTGGAGGGAGAGTCACAATGCACTAGCTTTGATGTGTGACATAAAGTGTTCGAAATATATTAATTCAAATCAGCAATTCGGCTCTGAATATCTTGATACATTAAGTTTTAGTAATTGCAGTGCAAATGCTTCGGAATATTGATAACCGCATGGGAAAACTCATAGGCAAGTTTAGTCAGGTGTGGAGTAATGTGAAAGTTGGTTGTGACTTTATGTCGAGACAGCAGAGTAATTACACTGCAACAGCGTTGTTTTTGCTAAATATCGCGTACCTCTATTTTTATGGCAGTGTCCGTCCTGATAAGTTGACTGCAGAATGACTGAATATGCCTCGACATCACTTCAGGAGCCAATTGTCAATGGGGGAAAAAGGGCCAAGATTCCAAAGGCAAAAAACATGGATGATCTCAAAAAGGAGGTGTGCATGGTAAGCAAGTTCGTTGATTCTGCTTCGCGGTGCTGTGGAGTTGGCTACTGGGTTTCGGGGAGTAGCTTTGGTAGAGTACCATAAGGTTACATTCGATGAATGATCATCCCATTAATTTCCTTTGAGTCGTGTGTTTGAAACGATTTTGTGACCCTTCGCAAAGATTGTTTTTATTTGGATGTTTACTTCGTTGCTGAGTTTTTTTTTTAAACACAAGGCAAGCCGTTGTATGCCAGCAGCTACTTCCAACTCGTAGTTACCTTACAAAAAACTTGCTTTTACTTGTTTGTAATACAGTATGAATTAGATCAAGAGGGTGACAGTGATCCGGGAATTATGAAAGTTTTGCATTTCAAGAGCTTGTTGCTCTTGATTCACTTCGAGATCCTTCTACTTATCTTCTTTTGCTTGACTCGTTTCGTATTCTGTTTTAATCCGAATATCAAAGCAGCAAGTATCTGAACTATCTTGGCAATATATCATTCTCAGTCCATTTTCGAATATCTACATTTTTGTGTGCAAACGCATTATGTACAAATGTGCATGTATCGCGCTTAGTGAACGGCTTCACGTTTTCAGCGTACATCTGAATGTCTATAGCACCTACTGTATACACAATAGAATTCGCTTGATGAATCCACAGATGATAAATCCAATCCCCTATTCAAACCATTTGGCTTTGGGATAGAATTTTCGCATTGAAAAATAAACTGTTAAAAAATCAAAAAATCGGTTTACAAACCATTTTCATAAACCACCTGTTGTGGAGATTCTGAAGTATCTTTGCCATTTGGCTTCTAGCCTCAACCGAGCCTTATTCACAGACATTAGACATAGATGTGTTTCCATCTATGAAGAGAGAAATAGATCTTAGAGAGAAATGTCCAGTAAAACAAAAAAACGTATCATTTTTTGTATTGTCTGATTAATAACTTCCGAAATAAATTCAGATCGAGGTGACTAATCCCACTATATTTTCGAAACCACGAAAAGCAATGTTTTCCAAAATAGTTTCTAGTACTTGTTATCCATGAAATTTACTTTGATTTCTTTACTTTATTGATGTTGGCTTTTGTAGCATAGGCTAGTTGTGCTTGGGTTATTGCATTATTGAGAAGTTGATAATTTTTTATCATGATGATTGCAGGATGAACACAAAATTTCCGTGGAGGAGCTTTGTGGAAGAACCGGTTGCAATCCTGAAAATGTAAGAAGAGTGACTTAGCTCATTTTTGTCCCTTTTGTAGATTTAAGGAGACGTCATGCAAACAGTAGTCCAAATTTTTTCGCCTCCAGAAAAAAAAAGATTACTTGAAAGGCGGCAATGCTACAGAAACCATTCAAGCCATGATGCACAATACGTGGTTTGTAGCTGCACGTTATGAAAAACATTGAATAACGTTTTGCAGTTTTGTCTACCACGAAAAGCAAGTAATGTGCTGGCCAGATATTACTGAAATGTGTACGTTTAAGGGCATTTTTCCTCATAGCCTACAGTTAAAACCCAAACAAGGAAGTTCTAGATCAGAGGTTCCCAACCTGCGGTACATGTACCCCAAGTGGTAAATTTGCCTATCTGAAGGGGTGCATTCATTGTACAGCCGCAGCAAGTTGACTTTTAGACATAAAAACGGGTCTACCGTTATAGTTTCAAAATTCTATAAGTTCTACTAAAAATTCAGCAGATTTCTGTCATTTCACTCAGCCTTTTTGTCATAGAAAATTTTAGGGGTACATTTCCATCTATCAAAATACTGAGAAGTACATGGTTATAGAAAGGTTGGGACCTACTGTTCTAGCTTGAACTCATGGACGAAAAGCATTTTTGCCTTGTCTTCTGTTTTTGCGGAAGTAAGGTTTCACTTCCTCACTGAAACTTGAAAATAGATTTTTTGTTTGCTTGTAGCAGATGCCTTTTCTGTGACAGTTTTTGCTACTTATTTCAGGGTTTAACTTCGCAGCAAGCAGAAGAGTATTTGAGACGAGATGGTCCAAACGCGCTCACCCCCCCAAAAACTACCCCAGAATGGATTAAGTTCGTGAAGCAGCTTGTTGGGGGGTTCGCCACGTTGCTGTGGCTCGGCACTGGCCTGTGTTTCCTGGCGTACGGCATCGAACGGGGATCGTTCACTAATTATTCGAGTGACAACGTAAGTTACTCAGTTTATTTGTGCAAAAATTTAACAATATAAGTTTCAAAAATCGCGCTGGAGTTCTTGATGTTGAGTGCAAAAATGGAGAATGCAGAATCCACGACACTTAACTGCTGAGAATGTTGCAAACACCTGTTTGGAACAGGCTGGTAAAATATCTGTGCATCTTTGACTTTGCTCAATATCGTCTTTTGATGACGATGTTCATCGCCTGATAAAAATGGTAACGTGCAAAAACATTGTTCGGTATATTTTGTTTCTACTCGCTCTTAAAGCACAGCACAAGTTTACTGACAATGTTCCACATGATTTTTTGCCGAACTGCGAGGTCTCATTTATACCTGTTCAGTCGCGCATCGCATTTCAGAATTTGCCCTGTTGTGTTCTTTTTTCTGTTCCTTTGCATGTTTTCTTGAGCTATTATAGTGTGTCACCTAGTTTTTCTAACAATGCCACCATGACCTCCAACCAACAGCACAAATTTAATCAAATATCGATTTTTTCTTTTTGCATCACAGGACTTGTTACCATGGTTGTCAGAAGGGGCTGCATGGGAGGGCATTTTCCCCCTTGGATTTTGAAGTATTTCTCTTCGTTTCGGTGTTGGTAAAATTGTCCCCACCTGGGACAAATCTTTCCGGCGCCCATGCATGTTACAACTGTTTTTGCATACTTGAGCAGAAGGACAAATTTGAAACTGGCTGCTGGCATTTATACTAGTGCATCAAGCGTCTTGCAACATTAGAGGGTCCTTCTTGCGGTGATCAGCAGCTGATGTAAACGTATCTGAGAAACTAAGCGTGGGCTGGTATATCGCTTTGGAACAGACAAAATATAGTGTCTAAGCTTATGGTCAAGTTTTAAATCGCGAGGTTATGTTTCATTACCCAGCTTCTTGTTGCACTTTCAGCTCTACCTGGGGGTGGCTCTCGCTGCTGTTGTGATTTTGACTGGGATCTTCCAATACTATCAAGAATCGAAAAGTTCAAAAATCATGGAATCGTTCAAAAATCTAGTTCCTCAGGTAAAAGGGGATTGTTTTGTTCGTTAGTAAAGGACTTGCTGTTTCACCTGAACTTGGAAATATCTGGCAAACTTTATGCTCAAATGATTCTTGCATCATTCCCTGAAATTAACATAGTGACAAAGAGCACTGAGAATAAGAACATGTATATAAGCCGTGTTAACGATTTTTACGAGAACACGTAAACATAACGAAGTACTTTATTGTGTTATAGATAGGAGTGGGTTTTTAATGCTTGTTCGCACGTATGTGGCGTCACATGAGGTATCTCCGACTAATCTAAACTGCTTATGTCTTCGGTACACCTTACCGGTGGAGACGTCATCCATTGAAATGACACATAATTGCGACAAAGTTATTCGNATCGATCAAACGTTTTCATTGTGCCCTACACGCGTCCTACCTCGCTGGAGTCAGGAAGAGACTGTAGAGGGACAAACATCAGTGAATGCATATCCACATCATGGCTTAAAGTCGCGTCATGGCTTAAAGTGACTGCAACTACTAGCAAACAAAACATTATTAAACAAAAAACAGCAGACTTTCCCAAAGGTTTCTGCATGATTCTCTTTGTAACGATGCTCATCCATTTGCGAAATTCGCTTCCTGCCTCTTTCATTCCTCGCTACAAATCCTGCCACTAGGGGGACGCCGTTGCGCTTTTATCAACTTGCGATAGGTGACGATATTCTTCACGCCTTTTGTATCCATATGTCTGCGCATCGGTGGTGGAGGAACCTTTTTACAAAGTGCGGAGTACAAGTGCACGTGACAAAAACTGTGGAAAATTTTTGTCATTGAACGATTTACTTAGCAATAGACAATGCTAATTGTGTTGGCCGAAATTTGAAAGTAGAGGAGCAGCCCCCCCAGGAAAAAGTGGGGGGCCTGCGCCCATGCGCACCCCGGTTCCGCCACCCTGACTCCGCAGCAAAGACGGACATTTCTCAGTTTCCCCGAAAGGCGCTGATGAAGCCGTTTGCGTCAGTACTGATGTGAAAAATTTACATGTTTTCGTTGCAGTTGGCATGCTAACATTCCGTTTTTGTGCTTTTTTGTGTTTATTCGGGCGCTTCTCGTGAAAGTTTTTGTTTAACACATCTGCAAATCTTCCTGGCCGCAAGCACACTTTATCAATTGCCAGCTACAGTTTCTTGAATCTAAAACAAAAGCAAACCGCAGAAACTAAAAAGAAATCGGCTTGCAGTTTGAGATAAAGTGTCGTATTTGGTAGTGCCCTTAGAAAAGCGTTTCTTAATCTTTTCCTACCTCAGCACCCCTTTTGGTCACGCCTAAGCAGTCCAGCAACCCCTACCATTGGCTAACACCTGGTTGCTATAAGGATAAAGCAAAGACAAACGTATTCCTTTTACCTTTTACCTCCACATATGTGACTTTCCCCAGCACCCCCTGAAATTGATTTCAGTACCCCCTGGGGGTGCTGGCACCCCAGGTTAAGAAACCCTGCCTTAGAAGTATGTCTGTCAACCGCCCTATTGGCCCATAGTTGGGTGACTTATTGCAGAAGTTGTTGGTTTGAGTTATGAATTTCGGCCGTATTTGAAAATCGTCGCTTCATACTGAGTCAGTCCTAAAAATACTGTGGCGTAGGTCAACGTTTGAACAGGTTTGTTTCAAGCAGCAACGTTTATTAAAAAAGTTGTCAAAAAAAATATCTTTAATTTTCTTTCACAAATTTTACCCTCGAAAAAAATCGCGTCATACATTTTTATTTCCGCTATCCTTTTAGTGTAAACAACGTTCGTGAATAAATAGACTTCAAATTACGTCTCGGTTGCTAAGAAACGCCTGGCAGTTTTCACCTCAGACTCAGATTATATCAGTTTCCGCTAAAATAAGTCCTGAAAAAAACGTTGGCCTCCAATAGCAATGGATTCTGACCCGATGTTCGTTAAACCTTGTCTGTTAGAAAAAGTCTGCTTTCGTTGTATGTTAATAGAAGATCCTTAAAACAAGACCCATACTCACCCAGGAAAAATCGCAATTCAAATTAGGATTCGGTGTGTTGTTTTGGTGTGTTCAAATGAGGATTTGGTGTGTTGGTTGGACTTCTTGATCGTCGCTGTCTGCTTAACGAACAAAATGCAAAACATTCCGAATTTTAGGATGCAGCATCTCAAGATATGTAACACGTTTTCTTTGTTGAAAAACGAAAGTTTTCGGTTTCACATCAGATTTTTTTGTTTATGAAAAAATAATAATGATTTTTGTTTACTAAAACCGACAAAGTTTGCTTTTATTAAATAAAACAATGTTTTCCGTTTTATATTCGACGTTAGTCTCCTCCCAGTTAGAATTCCGTATGATGCGAGCCTGACACAGTAGCGTAGCCAGCCCAAAAATTTGGGTAGGGCAAAAAGATTTTGGGGGGGTAAAATGTTTGATTATAGGCGAACAGCGCTATTTTGTTTGGGGATGCCGCCTCTCAAACCACAAAATGACTATATGTTCTGAACATTTGGGTGGCATGCCCCCCCCTGGCTACGCCTACGGCCCGACATGATTGCAATGTGGCGCAGCAGTGGCTACCAACAGCATTGCAACTTTTCGCCATCGGTGAGGCTGACTTGAAGCGAGAGATTTGAAACCAATCAACGCAGTATCATGTCTTACCAACAACGCTCCTGCTTTAATGTTGGTTGAAAGGACGCTATAACGACAATTTTTCCTCGTGAATGGTTGGTCTTGCACCGGTTTTTCGATTGAAGCTGTTGTTGCAAAATACGTGTCGAATCGTGTTGATCACCATTGCACTCCTGCACCCTACAGCAAACGTTCGTGATACGTGACGGGAAGAAGATGCAGATATTGGCCGAAAAGGTTGTTGTGGGGGATATGGTCGAAGTCAAAGGTGGAGATAAGATCCCAGCCGACTTAAGAATCATTGCTGCCAATGGTTGCAAGGTGAGATTCTTCTTTGTAAACGTCAAAACTTTTCATTTTTGCCAAGAGCGCAATTTACGTAAGGAAAATAGAGATTGCTTCCATGTATTTTGTTTTCGAAGGTAAACAGTATTTGCAATCGACAAAGTCTTTCTGGTTAATTAGATGACGTAATAAAGGGACGCAGGCAGCTTATTTCGCAATTTGTGGCTTTTCTACCACGCGGCGTTCATCACTTTTCGTCGTGAATTGGTTGGGCGGTTGCATTCGATAGGTCTCTATATTAACTCGGCAATGACAGAACGTTTCACGTTTACTGACCAGCGACGTGATGGCCTATCGCAACATTAGGGAAAGCGCAACGGTGTTATTGTTCTTATTCCCTGGGGGTTAATCAGCCTTTTCTGACTGGCAGTCCACATCCCGTATCGACTGGTGTACAACACTTTAGTATTTGGGAGCAGCACAGGAATGGTGCGTCAAAAACATTTCTGTTGTAAGGCAACGTTGTTTCCTCCAAGTTTGTTTGTGAGTACAGAAAATTTAAAGTACAGAAATTTCGTCGGCCATCTTGCTGGATTTGTGGACATTTTTGATCTACATCACAATTTCGTAGTCGTCTACGTTCATGTGTCATTTCTATTCAGTTGTATTGATATCTTTGTTGAAGCATGCGTAAAATGTTAACATTTGTTTGATCGAATTTCCGGTTGAAAGTTGCAAATATCATTCATACGACCAGCTCTTGCTTGTCTGTTTGCAAATAATAGATCAGTATATATTTCAAGCCAGATCAAAAAACTGAAAAACTTTCCGTTGGCTTTAAAACTTTAAGAAAACATTTCAATTTCCCTTAATTTTCCACAGGTGGACAACTCGTCGCTGACAGGAGAATCGGAGCCGCAGCACCGTAGCACCGAGTTCACTCACGAAAACCCTCTTGAGACCAAAAACATTGCTTTCTTTTCAACGAACTGTGTCGAAGGTATGCAACGTTGTGTGGTTAGTTTAAACTTTTAAAACGGCACGCCGTGGTTGGTGGTTGCTATAGGTCAGAATTAGTCAGGTGTTATTATTTTTGCTTTCTTTTTACGTGAGAAGCTGTAAGGTCGTTAAGCTTCTCTTTCGTTTTTCCTATTCTCCTAATGGCGGTATTGTTTCTGCATTGTCATTAAGCCTATTTGACAGCGAAATGCTGGGATGATTTCGGTTGTTTTGCTTGCAACGGAGCCTGTTTCTGCAAATTCCTCTTTTCTACTGTCACCAACTTCCTTCTCTTGTGGTCCTACAAGTCCATGATGTGTGCTAATTTGTGTTGCAGGCTTGCTACCTGCAATGGTTTCGCCGTCTCGTGGGAGTGACAGTTTTTGTGATTTGAAGTGCGTGGATGGTTTGGGAGTAGAAGCCGGGCTATAATCAGGGTTGCCAGCAGGGTTGCCAGGTTGGAATTTTTAAGGCCAAATTTCAAAAATTTGGCCTTTTCAAAAGTGGTTTGGCATGAAAAAATGGTGTTTGGCATGTACGTCATAGTTTGGCATTTTTTTGGCCTTTTTTCATCGTGTTGGCATAAAAAACCTTGTTTGGCACTTATCAAAACCTCTGGTTCAGTTACTGCTGTCGGCTTGGAATTATAGAACTTTTTCTCACGGCAAAGGTTCTCTCTTTTCTGCCACGGTACTATTCTCGAAGATACAAGCGGGTTTGCCGTCTAAGTGACGTCACAGGGCAAAAGTCTACTTTTGGGGGCACGACTTCGAAACTGCCGCCCATAGTACAGTGTCGACTGCTGTTTTCAGAAAATAAACATAAAAAAGCGGTGAAGACTGCTGTTTTCGGAAAATAAACATAAAAGTCTATGCAAATCAGGTTAGCTGTTGTTCTGTATAGTATTTAACTTTCAAAAAGATCTACTGTACAGTGTGTGTTGTTATTTGCAGGTTATTGGCATTCTTCATGCTTGTATGTCATGTGTGTCTAATAAGTGCGTATCAGTGCAGCCATTGGCAATCTTTACAATTTTTAATACAAGCACATAACGGTGCTGCCAGATTTTCGTATAAGCTACCATGATAAAGGCAATTTAACAGAATTTCCCGGTTAAAAACAGTTAAGTCAATGTGAATGTAGCAGATATAATAGATGTATCATACCAAAACAACCAGATTTGGCAGATTTTATTTTTCTAGCGTATATTTCGTGGAATCATGACATGTCCAATGTTTGGTTTCGTGATTGGAAACTATTGCATGATGGTGCATGTGTGTTTTCATGTACTCATTTATTGTTTCCGGCATTCGTTAGCCTATTTTCAATTGCAGTAGGCATTTTCAAGCAGAAGTAAATGATAACATATTTTGTTCTAGCTCTGGCTTCAGGGACAAAACCTTGTATACCAAAGGGTGAAAAATGAGTAAGAGTGTTTCTAGTTTAACTGTTTTTCTAAAGTGCAATAGTTGTTTGTTGTTTTATATGCTATAATTAGCGCCTTGCTCATGAGCACCATTGTGTTTTTGCCAAATTATTTTTCTGGTAAAGTCAAAACCAGCAGCATTCAGCCTGTTTCAGCTTGTTTGGCAGCTTGCCAGGCCCAAGTGAAACAAAAATGCCAAACCACTTGTAAAAAATGCCAAACAGGCTGAATGCCGTCGGTTTTGATATTACCAGATGAGTAATGGCAAGAACACAGTGGTGCTCGTGAATAAGGCGTAAATTAATATTGCATATAGAGCAAAAAACAACTATTGTACTATAAAGTACACACAGAATTAAACTAGAAACCTTCTTGCTCTTGTTTTACCCTTTGATTTCCAAGGCTTTGTCCCTGAAGGCATACTGTAGCTAGAACAAATATGCTACCATGCACTTTTGCTGAAGATGCTTGATAGAAAATACCTACGAATGCCTGAAACAATAGATCACAGTTCATGAAAATATATATGCGCCATGCCGTAGTTTCCACTTCAGCTATGTTCAGTGTATTGACCAGTGTTACTGCCCGCTGCTTGTCTCTCTTTAATGAATGGCTATTGCCTTCGGAATATTGTGATTTTTGTGCAGGAAGCTTTATTGCAGTGGTTCCCAAACTGTGGTACTCGTACCAGTAGTGGTACGCGAGACCCTTCTGCTCTTTTACACAAAAAGAATACATTTCGTTTTCACTGATGGAGATCTGTTAATAAATTTCTGCATTTATGTGTACTTCCCTATTAGTTCCGAAAAATGTCCATTATAATTTCTCACAGCCATTATCTTCACGTCCCATTTGTGCCAGTTCTGGTTTTCCAAACTTTTGATCGAATGATATTTGGTAGCAGATAAATTAGATCTTCTGGCGTTTTTATTCTTCTGGCGATTTATTAGATTAGATCTTCTGGCGATTTATGAGATTAGATCTTCTGGCGATTTATTAAAAGATCTAATTTATCTGCTTGATTTGAAACCTGGTGGCAAACGCTACGAAATAACAACAT
>JGI24158J21664_10003421_pt1 | contig 19889 bp, 9 predicted proteins | sample Ectturendosymbi3_FD_21664 | JGI IMG/M metagenome (IMG submission 21664) | reverse complement strand
TTGGCCTTTCTACGTTTCACACCTGTTAGCATTGCTTGCAGATGATAGGACTGACGATGCGTAGTGTTACGTGAAATCGATTTCCTATTAAAAATTTGTGAATGATTCCTTGCTTCTTTCCCTTGTGGAGTGAAGTTACTTGAAGATTGCACGGTAAACGGATTTAAATTGAAGTTATAGAGACCAAAATCTATTCAGTCTGGCAATATTAACTTGCTAAATTGTGTCAGCGAAAATATTTGCTTATGAAATCATTTAAAAACCGCGTTTGGTCTTATATAGGCTACGAACCTTTGGCCATTTATTAGATTTCGCCTAGCCATGGTGCTGATTGGGTATGTCCCAACCTGGTTTGCTCTTCAGTATCAACTGCGTGTAGGCCTACCGTGTCTCCCCGATAATAATATAGGGCCTGTATTAATTTTCACTCCGAAATTCACACTAGGGCTTATTATAGGGGGATTTTCTCATTATGATATGTCAAAAAATGAAGTTACAAAGTAAAAATTAAGACATTTCTAAACAAACAGAAATTACGAAAAACTATCTACATTTACTTATCATTAACATGTTTTTTATTCAGAAACTCCTAACAATTTATTCAAAAACAATCATACCATCATCCTCTGGAATGTGTTGCAGGTCATCGGTTTCCAAAATTCCAGCGGAGTTTTCGCTTAACTCAATTTCCCACCAGTCAACTAGGGCTTATTTTAAGGGTAGGGCTTATATACATTTAAAATCATGTTAGAGTCTAACATCACACTACGACTTATTATCGGGTAAGTCTTGTTATCGGGGAAACACGGTACCAACCAATATCTATCCTGTGATGCGTTGTGCCTAAGTATTTTTGTGCCCTTGCGTTCTTTTGATTGCCCCTGTGATATGGAGCATTTTTGAGCCAAGCACGTAAATTAATAAACAAAATAAATTGGAAGTATTATTGCCCTGAAGATGCGCATGAGAATAGGCCACTGCCTAGGTGGGCGAAAGGTAGGCAAACCGATAAACTAAATAACTAAAAGAAGACTTAAGCCTCCGTGGAGGCAACTGTTACGAACAACATGTTTGGCAAAAAAGCAACATTTTGTGAATGAACCATATTTATTGAAATCTTTCGTGAAAACCACAGAATTGCTATATATCTTAAAAAATTGCCACAGTGTCGTACCGGGTAGCGTGGCCGAGTGGTCTAAGGCGCTGGTTTTAGGCACCAGTCATTTCGATGGCGTGGGTTCGAATCCCACCGCTGCCAATTGTTTTAGGTCAGGAATGCAAAACTATGTAGTTTTTCGATTTTTCCTACCGCACCCTTAGGTACTTTCATGATTTAGGCTACGGCTGCCAACGAGTTCAAGATATTTTTGAATTGCTTCTGTTGTACTTCCACACAGTGAGCCTAGCCTGCTTCCAAACGTCTGTTTGGCCGGCTTTTCACAAAGTATAGGCCTGCTCGTAAGTAGACAAACACAGAGTTGATTTTAAAACGCAGCGCACGGCCGCAATTCAGGCGCGTAGATATGGGAGGACAATGTGGTAATTTCCCCCCAATTCCGAAAAATTCCACCAAACATTTTCAGGTTAATCAAGCTTTTGATACGTAGGCCAAAGACATACTTCACTGCAAATCAACGAAACTGCTTAAGGAACCTACCTTACCTCAGGTTGCCTATTTAACCGAACCCGATCTAACCAGTATGTTTAACCCGGGGGCGCAAGGACGTCGCCAGCGGGGTCCAGTGGTTCCCGGGACCCCATTTAATGTTTGGCGTGAATATCGCGATTATATACATTTTACATACCTTGAAGCTCAAACTTTGGCTAAGAAGAAATCCAGTTTTAAAGCCTTTTTTATTACGCAATTACGCCATAGACACTGTTCAGCAACTATAGCATTATTCCGGTCTCCGGATATTTATTTGTGATGATTAAACATGTATTGTGACAGTTCAATCACAATTTTGTGGAGCCTAAGCGTTTTGATCAATGATTTCCTATTGACTTGCCGGCGGCAAGGGCGGATCCAGCCAGTGAGGTTGGTGGGGGGGATTTTGAGTAACATTTGGTAGACAAGTCTCAACGGTTTCGCTACTGTAAGAAAGATGAAGCATACTTCACAACACTGTTGTGACAAAACAATAGAGGGCAAAATGGCTCTATATCGCGAATGTTGTTTTCGAAATTGTACAAAATTATGGTGAAAAAAAATTTTTCGTAGGTTTTATGGGGATTGATCGCCAGGCCCGTAGCCACGGGAGGGCATTCGGGGGCAGTGCCCCCAAATTTATTTTTTTCCCCCCCAAATTTTGTTGCACCCAAAAAAATTTGTTTTAAACATATAGTAAAAGCAAAAATCTTGCCCCCCTAAAAATGTAGTGCCCCACCAAATATTGAAAGCTGTCTACGGGCCTGTTGATCGCCCCCCGTGGATCTTCCCTGGCCGACGGATAAAAAATCAGTCTCCCCAAATAATCAGAGCCCGAGCTGAGCATCGCCTCAAGGTGTTTCAACTTTCAACTGATGTTACTTTCCACCCTATCCTGCAGTAAATTTGAACTATTCAGCTGCAATGGGAAAAGTTAACAGCAAAGTCTAACGTAAGCAGGAAGATGTTGTTTACTTTGCGAGGGGTGAGAGCATTGACACTGCGATTTACAGACTGCTTTCAGTTAGCTTTCTCTTTAAAGCGCATGTAGCTAAAATGAAAGTAAATTAAATTTTTTTCTGTCGATTGGATTTTGTTATTTAAACGCCAATGGATTCAGAAAAGACTAAGCTATTACGCTAGAATGGCAAAACCAACTGACCAACCGTTCTATTAAGCTGCGGCGACAAGTATTTCTTAACTTCACTGCAGAGCAATGTTGATAACCGATCGCGGTTTCGTTTTCGCAAATGCACTATTATTTTCTCACGTGTAGACTGAGTGGATCAAACATGTGCAAGTTTGTTTAGAGGACATACGTGTGATTTTTACAATATTGTCCAATTTACAATATTGTCTTTAGCATATTTGCGAAATTGTACAGATCTAAATAGCTAGCTAAATACCTTATCGTTTCTGGGAAGCGAAGTTAGTGCAATTAGTGCACAAAAATTTTCCTGCAGTCGCATGTCATAGCATTTAACGACATCAAATCGAAATATTTCAAATGCACTGAATCTTGCGTTTGCGTGCATCAGCTGCATCCGTCAGTTAGTCCCTGAAGAATTGGTCGACAACAGGATCCACGTCTCGCGCGTGCGCAATTTGCGTAGGTCTGCTTCGGAAGGCGGTAACTTGAGCAAAGTCGCTACTCGGCTTCGACTGAACGTGTGTTGGCGCGCACCAGAAGCGTGTAAATATAAAAAGTGCAATTAAAATGGTGGCCATCACGATTTTTTGCTCAACAGCCACATTGGCTGCAAAAAGCTTATTGCATATCGCGCACTTATGGCATCGAGATTTTCACAAGCGTCTTTGCAAGAAAATTTTATGAGCAAAGGTGGCATTGATCCAGAGTAGAAGCTTGGAACTTCACTGAAAGCAAACTTTTGAAATCCAACGAAAATAGACTTTCCATTTTCCGCCTTAATTCTAAACTTAATTGTTCGGAAAAAGCGCTTGAAAAAATGCACGATTTATGGATGATGCTTTGAAAACAAGGGACATTAAATATTTGAATGTTGGGACTTGTTTGTTGTTTGGCCCCCTATCAAAAATTCTGGCTAAGCGCCTGTCGCCATCACATGTGCACGGCTGAATAAATTTTTATCGAAGGCCTCAGGTTGTGGACCTCTGTTTCAAGCAGTTAGTGAATATTTATTTTTTCTCCAATATTCGTTTAGTTAAGAACACATGATCCATATCACAGGAATTAGCCAAAGAACATAAGCATATGCTCAGATGCAACACATTACAAGGTAGACGATACACACAGACAAGTGAAGATTAACTGATCACTAACTACTGCATTCGGTCATTCTCATTCTCACCCAGAGCAGTAGCGTTAGCGTTACATAGCGGCAGAAAATTGAAATATGTGAAAGGCATCAGAGATCGGACAGAGATTGATCGATCGATTTATTGTTTCATATGACTCAGCTAATAAACAGAAGCAGTACAAAAGCTGTCGCACCCCTGAACTTTCTTATGACAAAAAGACTTGGCAAAATAACAAAAATCCACTGAATTTTTAATAAAACTTTTGGACTTTCAGAACTATGATGGCAGACACCGTTTTTTTGTTTCAAAGATTATTTGTTGCGGTTGTACAATAAATGTACCCCTTCAGATAGGCAAATGTACCCCTAAGTGTACATGTACCCCAGGTTGGAAACCCGTGGTCTATCACGACCCTTTTTCTCTGGCCCCTAGAAGTGACATTATAAGGCAATTATAAACTAAGTGGTGGCCGATTTTTACGTTTAACTTGCCAGGGGGGCAATTCGCTCCTCTGATTCCTTCAGTTACACCACTGAGTATAAATCAAAACCAGCCAGAAATGTTTATCTATCTAAGATAAACGGTATAAGCTCTCTCATACAAAAGAAGACCAACTTCACGGCTGAAATGGTTGGTGTGCAAAACTGGTATTGCTTACAAGTGTTGATTATGTAGCATGTATCGGTGGACTCCACCTGCAGTTTATAACGATAGGATTCTGATAATACAACTTCAACCCATGATTAGGGAAATGTGAATCATGCCCTGCAACAAATCGACGCATTAAAAGAGCTTGAAATCTTTAATAAAGATATTTTCTAAGTGAAAAAACGCTGCAGGGATTTCCGTCCATTGTGCAACCCGGTCCGTTTCGGCATATTTTCAACACACTATAGCTGCAATCAACGATAATGCAACGTTGTATAGTCGTAGGAAAATTTGTTTCAATTCGGTCTTTCGCTCGCGCTCCTTTATACTCTGATGTTGCTTTGGTCTGTGTGAATCCTGGAAATTGGTCTTATAGTCCAGTGGTTTTCAACATTTTTCGTACCGCGACCCCGACATGGCCCCAAATTTTGTGGTGCCCATAAAGTTTTGTTTTAAAGATATAATAAAGTAATCTTTGTTTAAAAATGTATTTTGCCCCACAATCCTTAAAACCTGGCTACGGGCCTGAAACGAGTAGATCAAACTTAATTGAGGAAATTTCGTGTGGTTAAGATGTTTAATCAAGATATAAAAATAAAAAAGTAAAAAAATATAGCAAATAATTGATGAGGAACAAAAGAAAAAAACAAAATAAAACAGAAAAAACTATGGAGCGTACCTTAATGCAGGACAAGTGAAGTGCGTGGATAAAAAACTTAGATGAAGCTGCACATGCTTGAATAAGAGCATACGAATTGTTTCCTAGCATTGTCAAGGCAAAGCCATCAAATGTTCTGAGGAAATGGGTAACTTGATTGGGTGAACACTTACATTTCTCTGGATGTAATTCAAATTATGGTAGGCGTTGCTGTAGACAACCCGGGAGCGCTACTCTGTATACGTGTTTGGTCCAACTTTATCAAGCGACTTTGAAGCTGTGAAGTGGTATTTTAGCAAAAAATTTTGCTTCTTCGTTTTTTTCGACGTTAGCTACAGCGATGCATCCTTTAAAAGTTCATTATATCGCTTTGTGGATCTCCATGAGCCACTGCACCATGAATGTGACTAGTCTGTATTGAAGCACAACCAATGGACTTCGTGCCTGATATAAAAGTTTAAAATTAATTTTAAAATTTTAATTATTTTATAGATCACAGCAAGTAGTGTGGCCATCCTAAAATATTTGGGGGGCAAATATTTTTGAATTTAAACGAGGAACAGTATTTGGTTTGGGAAACCGCGTCTCGAAGCGCAAAACGTTAAGATATGCAAGAAATTTTTGGGGGCACGGCCCGTTTGACCACCCCTGGTTACGCCTATGATCACAGCATCAAGTATGAACTCCCTTCTTAGAATTTCAACAGCAGAATTTCAAGGTGATACCACAAAAAATAAACTTTGGCCTTTCAATGTAACGTCATTAGAATAGGTAAGGGATCCACAACACGAAGCCTTTCAGAAAAATGAAAACACAACAATTTAAGACTTAGATTCGTATCGAATGGGACAAGGCAAAAATTCTGAAAGGTTCAGCGGAACCTGAAACAGAGCTCGGAGGCTCGAGAGTGTTTGTGATTCCGCCTATAGATCGTAGCTTTGCTTTGGGCTAATGGGCATTTTACCGGCTAAGATTATAATATTCAGGGCCGCAATCAGTTGATACTTTCGGGGGGAGCAAAATGTTTGTTCCTAGCAACTAAACATGTTTTGAAATTTGAAAGTTTTTAAAATTTCAGGAAGGCAATTGCTCGGTTGTCACCCTGTTTGCGGGCTTCATAAGGCTTCATAATATTAACAATAATATTTAATTTGAGTCAAACGCATGGTCCATATCGCAAGTATAATCGACAAGAACGCAGGATAGTTTGCTCTTGGCATTCTCTTGGCTGCAAAGCACATTTGCAGTAAACTGCGATCTGGGTGGGTGGGGCATGGGTGGGGCATGACATGAACTTAAGCGCGGAGACTTAAACTTGCCGGCGAATAACAAACTAGATTTAGGCAAGCATTCGTTTTTTGTTTTTTTTTAATCACAGCAAGTTTATTGCAAAATTCACGCGTTCTTGTGAAAAACCTGAAATAGAAATTCACTAACTTCTGAATGATGCTCCATGCATTCGTTTTATTCAGCAAACTCAAGTTTTAGAAGACCCGGTCATTTTGATATAAATGGGCTCGCCTATGACCCGCTAAATAATTATACAGTTTACTTACAAATATCAAAGAAGAACAATTTGACTGCTATAAGCAATAGTTATTGCGTACATAAAAAAACACCTATTAATTTTCAAGTAACTGCTCGCCACAAAAGCCAGTTGGTTTCACTCACTATTAACGCCTTTGAATGGTTCACCTCATTCAGAAAATTTTTTGAAAGTTTTTTCATCATTAGCGGGCGGTAGCGGTAGCGGTAGCGGCTCGATGGAATCTAACCGCTAAAATATCGTTAGCGGTCCGCTGGTTCAACCTCAGCGGTCCGCCCAAAATCAGGCCCATTCGCGAGCCGTGCCATTTCTAAGTCACATTTTCAGTCTTCGACTCCGCTCCTGTTCCAAAATTTTTGAATCCGGGTTCGACATTTTTCAAATTTGACAATTCGACTCCTGCTAAAACTCCCGCAACCATCGATGCAACCGAAATTAAGCAATAATGTTTTGCAGTTGAGCAGTGGCATTTATAGAGACCACGCAGACACCTATGCGGAAAATGACAAGTGCCTTCAGACCCGGGTCCAGTTTTCCGTTTTTTCACAAATATTTGACTCCGTATCCCGGCCCGAAAAAACGCAGAATCTACCCGGAGTCGACTCTGGCAATCCGGATCCGTGGCCAACTGTGGTTTGTACTTATTACTACAACCCTGGCAAGACCACAAAAACAGCGGGTCAAGACGCTGCGTAAAAATGGGTGAAAGGCTTAAAAATTTTGTTGGGGCCAGTAAACGAAAGACAGGGGTTTAGAGCCGTAAAAGCGAACTGGAGAGATACATTTCTTTCAAGATTTCTTCTTAAACAATTCCATGTGATGGTTTTGTCCACAACATTGCATGATTTTACTGAAGGATAAGTTGCCAAACTTTTTCTGAAAAGAACGCGTTTCCTAAGATAGGTGAGAGCTAACTCATTGCTCACATCGCTGCCCGTGTCTAAAATGGAAAAAACTGCGTAATCTTTTTTACTTCCTATTTTCATCAAACTTAACTTCGGTTCAAGGTTGTTGATTGGAGCCCCGAAAAGTAACAATGATGTAAAATCAACCGATATTGATAAGAAGAATCATTACGGAATTCAAAGCCCTGGAGATATTTTTTCTTGTGAAATGGATTTCGCATCAACGAATCCGACATGCCGTTCGACATCCCCTTCCTCCGAGAATCAGCCAGCAGATGCACAAAGTGTTAGCGCACAGGATTCACTTGGCCTTTCGATTTTAATCAGCCCTGAAGATGGAAATGTTTCGGTAAGCTCTATGTGGCGAATTACAGATTTAAACCTAGTTTTATGGTAGAGGTTAGCACTTAAGTGTTTCCTGCATCAAGCTCCAGAGATCGTACATCGCCAAAATCGGTCCTGCAGCTGTTGGTCCTGCAGCTGTTGGTCCACCAGGTTTTTTCAACCTGTTTTCTGCAGCGGAATTTTCCGCAAATGTAGGCTATGCGTTGCTCATGAAACCCTATGCAATTGTCCATGTGTGTGTCCTACTTTCCGTAATAAATGAAATGGATAGAAATGGCAATTTGAGTCTGCTTCGGCGGAACCCCTGGCAGCCGGTTGAAAAACACTGGTATACTTGCTAGACAAAGGTTTAACTTGATATGCAACAGATCTAACGAAAGTTCTATGGAAACCAACATGACATCAAATTCATTTTCTCCGTAACTGCTGCTGCACAAATTGAACGAAGTTAGCAACGCATATTAATTGATATTCTTGCTTGCTGTCTCAAAGACTCCATCAACGGAAAATTTCACTTATTTTGGATGTAAAAAAGCCTTGGCCTTGTGCTCCTCAATGGACCCGTGTTTGTTGCGCAGTCAGTAAAAGATCATAGTAAAGGAGAAATCAGAGAGAAATAGAGATTTTACTTACTGAAACAACCGCCCTCTGCCAAATGCTCCATAATCAGTTTGCCTTTGTAAGTCGAGAGCATAGAATGCGGTCCCTGTTCATCGTAGATGGCCCAAAAATCTCTCTTGTGTGTAATCCAAGAGTGAAAATCGTTCATTGAAATGCAGAGCGCCTGCTGTTCATGATTATCAAAACTTATTATATACTTAATGTATGCGTTGTGAATTAGCGTTTTACTGTATGGTCAAGTCCTACGCAGCCTTCTACACTTTTGCAACAATGCGAGCGCACATGTATGTTTAGGTTTGCGCTCCTTTGAGAATGAGAAACTGTTTGAAAGGTTTGGTGACTTACGGAATTTGTTACGAATCCTTTGATTTCGGAATCAGTTGGTCAGCCGATGCAAAAGAGGTTGTTTCTGGTAAGCAAATATTATATCTTGGGAACGATAGCAGAGTCGCATGTTTGTAACACCAGCAAATAGCCGCAACCATTTTTTATCAAACTTGAGTATCTTTGACCATCAACAGTACGGTTCAAACTTTTACATCAGCGTACTGAGGAAACGTTGCTTTACATATGTTCATGATGCATATATATTTTTTGAATTGTTTTGAAATTACCCTATTGAAGAATTTTAGAGTTTGAATTCGTTTCAATAGGTTTGGATGCACTTTGTTGCCAAACTTTGCAACTGCGAATTGCATTTCAAGGATTGTTTTGTAGTGACGTTGTCAGCGTCACTCTTCAATTTGAAAAACTCGCATATGAAAATAACTGATTCGCACAAATACTTCAACACAAAATTGTTTCTCTTTCTGCAGAACTGTGGACCTTTAACCTTACATAAAGCTTTCCTGGTAATGACAACCATCCAGATAATTACAGATTTTGGTTTTGTAGTTGAAGATTGCTGGCTTCATCTGCTGTCTCCTGGTCTATTTAAGTGCAAAAATATGTGTTTATCTATTTTTCTGTCAAAACCAGATGTCATCCATAGGAGTGGTCAGGGACGGCCCAGGGGGCAAAATTTTTAGCATATCTAGTCATTTTGTGGTTTGAGAAGCGCCGTACCAAAAAAATACTGTTGCTCGCCTAAAGTCAAACGTTTTGCCCCCCCCAAATGTTTGCCCCCGCAAGAAATTTTGGGCTGATTTCGCCACTGATGCTATCCATCGTTCTCACACGTACGAAGATCCTTGAGGAGCGCAGCATCGTCTATAGTTTTGAATAGAAGTTTTTTAACTTACTAAACTGATTTCAAAGGCTTTACGTTTTAGAATACTTTACATTTGTCGCGCAGAATGTCCTGTCGAACATTTAGATATCATGTTCGTTCTTGACGGTTCCGGTTCAGTGAACGCGGGTGGTTCGCAAAACTTCGACCGCATCAAAACTTGGGTCAAAAGTGTCGCTTCGAAGTTTGACATCAACGGATCGATTCAAGTTGGAGTGGTTCAATACTCGCATTACCAACCAAATGTGCAAGTACCATTCGATCTGTATCATTCTGTACACAGGAAGAATTTAAAAGTTAGCAAAAACAAAGGAACTTTCATTATCAAATAAAAAACTGACATGTTTTGGAAATATTTGCCACTGCAATGACCATATGTTTTGAAGTTGACAAATATCTTCCGAATGTTGTCTTAAAACTGACTGTAAACTAAGGAATATCATCGCAAAATTGTTCAAAATTAAACAAGGCTTAATTTGGCCATTCAGTTCACCAAAATGGAAAAATCTTGCAATGATGTGCAAGAAGTCAGAAAAAAAAGTTATGTCGCACTCACTGAAAGTTCTGGTAATAAAAATTTAACTGATGAGGAACTGGAAAATTCTGCAGCCAGCCATATCAAGTCGTTGCTGATTGCAGAATATGTCCTATTTGCAGTTCGATCACCATGTATGCGACCACATTTAAATACGATCTTGTAGGAAATCTTTATTGCTCATGAAGAAGAACTGAAAAGGAGTATTTCCGTGTTATGTGAAAAAAATAGTTTGAACTCCTGTAGGGGCCTTAATTTTTTAGCAAGTCAAACCAAAGAGACGGAGGGTTCGGGGTTGGCTGTTGGTAACTACGATGGCTGATCTGTTGTAAACTTTGCACCATATACATGGCATCCCTAAAATTTTTACTTGCACAACCCCCCTGTTTATTGTCTCAGCGACATTTCAACATTCTCTATCTCACAATTTTTAAAACCAATCATGGAGGAGCCTTTGTCAACTTCTCAAGTGTAAGATGAACTTACTTTCGGGTTCAACAGTGCGAACCTAAACCTTTTTGGCTGTTTGATATATGTGTGTATGACAGGCGGCTGCGATCTACAAGGCTGTTGACCTGAAACTGATTCAAGAAGCAGTCCAGACGCGTGGCTAAAAAAAGTTGGGGTGAGCGAGAATACCCTAACCGAATAAATAGTTGGCTATACGCGTTCATGACAAGTTTGGCTTCAACGGTTCCTTAATTATATCGTCTAAAACATAATGGGGGGAGCAGCAACGCATTTCGATCCCAGTGGTGGCGGAAGGAGGCATGTACCCTCTCCCCAAAAAATGGCTATACGCTCATCCTGCTGCGCAAACAACATTTTAGAAGACCTCACGGCAACAGGACATAGTTTCAATTTTAAATCCTCTTTTGTATGTCGGCATCACTGACGTACTGACCGTATTTAACGTTAATCGTGTGTGCTTTCGTCTCATTGCAGCAGATGTGGGTTTCATGACTGCAGTTTAAACCTAACTTCATGTGTGACTAGCAGCGCAGCATAAGCAACGAAACCATCACGTTCCTCAGAAAAGTGTTCTTTCTCAATAAAAGCGTTTTCTAACCTGGCTTCCCTCCCGCATTCATTGAACAGCACTAAACTTCATTCTATCCCCCCAAAAAAGATGTCATTGGGTCATCTACCAGATTTCCACCTCAAAATAATTTTTGACAATTTTCAATTTTCACTGGCATTATGCAATAGCTGCTGAGAAGTACAGTACATAGGTATTACGAATTCACATTTTTGCATATTTTTTACGTCGTTTTCAGTCAAAATCCTAATCTTCTTTTTCAGAGATTTGCAGCATCAGCGATACATCACTGTAGAAGTTGGACTTGGTCAATACAAAAGTCAGCAACAATTTCAAGTAAAGAATCACCTGACTTTTTACTTGCGTGACTGAAAAAAGTGAATGATTTCGCTATCGCTAGAAAGAACACTGTAAAAAATCACTATTTTTTCTGAACAAGATAGAATGCAAATAACCATCTCCAGGACCTCTAGCCGAGATTTTGGTTATTTTAGTTGATTCACAACACTGCCATTATTCATTCATTTTCACACCCGCTTTTCCTCTCGGCCGCGGAGGGCAGCAGCCCTAGGACTTAATTAACTCACAGTTTTCAGCAATCTCTAATAGCTCTGCTGGTTCCACACCAAGGCGGGGCCAAGCAAAGTCTGAGAGGTAATCACACCACCTAATCCTTTTTCGACCTCTGGACCCTTTTCCTGTGGCTGTAGCCAGCAGGGCTAACCTTGCCAATTCTGGTGACGTGGTCGAATCATCGTAGCTGAGATCTCTCTGTTCGGAGAAGGAACTCGACATGCCGGTCTTTACGAATTTCACAGCTGCGGAGTTTGTTGCGGAGTGTCACGCCGTGGAAGCTTCGCAAAAATATCACATCCGCCGCTTGTACGTCAAAAAACACTTTTTCAGTCATTACCAAATATTCATGACCAGAGGTGACCAACGATAAAGCTCACGTAATATTCTGTGTACTTTGCCAAGACGTGAATCAAGCCACTTGCTCTGCTATCTTTAACTCGTCAGTACCGCCCCGTGGTACATGAAAATTTCCATTTGCTGCAGTGTATTACTACTTACTTTCAACGTACACCCTGTGTTCCTCTCAACGTGGGGCGTTCCTCTCAACTGGGGGGCCTCTCAACTGGGGGCGAAAGACAAAATCTCGGAGCAAACTGGAAAGTGAAGCCGATTTCCGATGTGCGTTGTCTTCAACAAAACCTCAGATCAAACTACTTTTTTCCAAAAAAACAGTTGCTTCCTTGCTATTATAAGCAGGGTGTTGATGAATAAATTATTCTTCTTTTTGTGTTTGATTTTGAAGTTTGGTGAAGCGTATGACTAACGCCAAAGGGAGAGCGATTGAACCTGGGCTTCTGGAAAGACATAATACCTCGGTCTATTTGGTGATAATTTTCATCCCAGCTTGCTTGCACGCAGCTGAAAACCAATTGAGTGCATGTTGAAGATCCTGTTCAGAGAATGCAAACAGCACCAAATGCATGGGCAGTACAAAATTAACCGCTGATAAACAATTTGAAGCGTTGATGGTTATTATCAACGGTAACAAAGGTTTTAAACATTGATTGCTTTTGTTTAAACTATGTTTGAAGTGTTTGTTGCGGTGGAGTAATTGAGGGAGATGGGCGATTTGACTCCCTGGCCAGCTAAATGTAAAAACCAGGGCCCATTTAGCTTACAGTTTGGTTTTAGTGTCCTTTTAATTGGTTTTCAGTAGTTTGTCGTCTTTTTACCTTCTTCGGAGTATTTTCCGTTGATTTGCGGTTTTAGTATAGCCATCCACATCCGGATTCACCATCATTCCTCAAGTTTTGTTTCTGAGTGTTTACTACTAGACCCCTACAAAGGCCGGTGGTCCTCTTTCAGCTAAGTTTCCCCTCTAGCTCAAACCTCTAGTTACGGCACTGGTTTGTTGACTGCACGAACATCTCAGTAAACAATCAATGTGTGTGTTTTTTTCCTTTTTTTCGGTGCTTGATCCTTTCAGATTGGTTACGTTAATTTTGTTTATTGCATTGATTCATATCGTATGTTGTCTGAAAATATACTTACATCAAACCATGCAAACGCTAATGGTTTTTGCTTACATTCTGAAGATGTTTCAAGACAAATGTAATCGCAATTGTGATCGTGATTACGTTCAATGTAATCGTAGTCGATTACAATGTGATTTTGGTGATTTTGGTTATTCGTAATCGTAATCGAGCAGGTGGTAAGTAATCGTAATCGCAGTCGAGTATATTTGTGCTGTAATCGCCCCATGTCTGTTCTGGAGATCCCCAAAGTTTTTGTTGGGAGCTGCTAGGGCTTCCAGGGGGCTCCTCTAAGAAACTCTCCTTGAACCAGCGTTTCTTAAACACTGGCGGGTCACGCGCCCCTGGTACATCCTAATAAAGTTTACGGACTCCGCAAGAGGAAGCGTTGCGATAAATATTTGAAATTAAGTTTTAATCATCATGGTAGTAATCGAAATAAGTACAAAGCTAAACCCTTTCGAAAGGTGGAACAAAGCCTATCAACCTTTTAAATCACATTCATGGACCCGCAAATTAACCTTCACGGACCCCTTATGGGTTCACGGACCCCAGGTTAAGAAACTGCACCTTAGAGGGAACGTTGCATTTGTGTGTTTCTGTTTTGGAGGATAGTGTACGTGATGCACATTTACCATTAAACACTGCCACTTAACAACACAGATAAAACCAGGCCACATTTGATACTACTACACTTTCCCGATATGTACAGTACATTCTTGTTCCTACGACTGCGACGCGTGAGCTCTGTGTAAAATCCGCTGGCAGTGCGCAAAAGGTCGTAAGCAGCTTGTGTCTCTGTAACATTAGAAAGCAGATTCAAAGAGACGTTTTTGTGCACTGCCAAAGCTTGGGAAAGCTAATTGTCTTCATCAGGCATAAGTACGTGAGCGCAAACACTGCTTCCGTAAAACGTTGCAACACAAACGTGGCTTTTTGTAGCGCAATCTAAGCCCAGAGACAACATGAACTGAACACTATTTTTCGCCTGTTACAGATGGCTGTGGACAATATTGGATTCCAGGGTTCTACAACTTTCACATCGTACGCCATCAATCGAACGATACTCGAGTTCCGAAGGTCGCCTTTCTTCAACAACCCATCTGCCCGAAAAATTATGATTGTTTTGACCGACGGAAAGTAAGACCATTATTGTCTAGACGTGGAGTATAGCGTGAAATTACATAGAAATTGCTATCTAACGGGAGGAGCTGCTTCAAACTCGTAGCGAAAGTGTTTTTAATCTACGTCAGACCATATTTTGCAATGACACAATCAGCAGTGTTCGAAACAAAATTTTAATCAACTTTTTGTTTTCTTAAAACAATTTACAAAAGAAAAGAAGTGATATTGATCAAAATGTTAAAGTTGCAGCGGTCCCAATAATTCTTCTATGACTCCGGTCACTGCCTATCAACACGAATCTTTTCCCAGCAATGAATCGGACGCCAGGATCTTACAGAGTATATGTTCCGCCTACATACTAGGTAGGCATCATCAGCTAGGCGAAATGCACGAAGAATAAAATTTAATTAAATAAAACCCACGAACAGTTAAGTTGCCATTAAGAGATTCTAAAAGAAAAATTGCGATTCCAAGTGCCCATTTTACATAGGAAAGGAAAAGACCATAGTAGAAACAACTACGCAAAACAAAATACCAAGTGACGTAACAAACAAAATTAACAGTCCATGTTACAAGATGCGTAAGTGATCTAACGTGCTTGCAAGAATACATTAAAACAGCCACGCGGTCAGTCTATGGATGGTCGCAGAGGTAGTGGATAGCGTTTTTAATATCCGACCCTATTCTGTTTTTTTAAAATGATATCCGTATCCGTCTCCTGTTTTCGTTGACTGAATCCAACAGTGTGTCTTTGATAAAAAATGCATAGATCGACATAGATATAGGTGGCAGATTGTCAGGTAATTCCAAATCGTTATTAAATATATACCCCACATTCAATTCTCCTCATATACTGATAAGCACTTTGCCATTCATTAATTTCGTTTTGCTGTCAAAACTCTTTGGTACGTTTTTGTTGCCACGAGTAAAGTTCCCGGCAATATTCTGTGTTTCCAGGGGCGTAACGAGGAAGACAAAAGGAACACAATCCCCCCCCCCGGGTACCGAATTACTATGGGGGCGCCAAATCACTGCGGGAGGCGCCGAATGACTGCGGAGGGGTCGAAAAGTCCCAAATAATGTCACAAGTACTCTCTTCAACAGCACATATGCTTCCGAAAGACCCGAGGTTCGAACATGAGGGGTGCCAAACTGGTTTCTTGTCCCGGGCGCAATCTAACCTCGTTACGCCCCTGTGTGTTTTGCAGTTGTGCGTTCTGACGTGCCACTGTATGAAAGCTCCGTGTGTCGGTCATCACAAATGTTAATGGCGTCATCGAAGATGCTTTTTGGCCAGCCTTACTGCGATCTGCATTAAAGGTTATAGCAATGACGAACATGCATCTGCCTATTGTGACGTTAGTCATGCTTCAGTGACGCTTTATGCTTGCATGCCATTCCATCACACACAAAAGAACCGTTGATGGTGGAAGGTTAATCGAGACTGCTCAGTACTCCAGAGGGCTCAACATAACAACTTTTGCGATTGGAGTTGGTAACTACAATATCAGTGAACTGCAGGTAACTAGCGCCACATCTATGTTCTTTCAAAGTACGTAGCTGTGTTGGCGCCATTTATGTGTGGATTCTTTGTCACAATCACGTATGCACTCTCGTGTTCTTTCATCTATTTGTGTGTTCCTTCGCCATCAATGCCTCAGTTGTATTTCATTGTGTGTGGGTTTGAAGAAGCTAAACAATGAAAGCTGTAGCCTTTTTCTCACCATCGCCTTACTCAGAATCACTTTTCTTCCGTACTTTTTTTAAGCGAGTGGTATTTTTGTGCGATCACGTGATCGGCGTTGTGAACGAAGTGCCAGCCGGTGATTTGAAAACTTATGCTTCAACTCGGAAAGATGAGCGAACGTTTATAAGCAATATTTTTGTGCTTAAAGTGTGCTTTGTGGTCGTGCAGGCAATTGCTAACGGTGAGATAGGACGTAGTGAACGCGTGTTCGAGTTGAAGAGATTTTCCGATTTGCAGACAATCGTGGACGAACTGCAGCTGTCGATTTTTGGCATACTGGAAGGTAGGTAATTGTAGAAAAGCTAGTAATATGGGTTCTGGCTGATACTTCACGAATTTTTTCTCAAGTAGTTAGTGTGTTTGGCTATTGTGTATTTCTTATTTTTTATTGCAATTTCATTTACTTAAACTTCAAGTAAATACTCTGTGCGCTTTCAAATGCACGTCTAGGAAATATGTTATATTTTTATTGCTTCCTCTTGTCTCGTTCCACATCAACGAGCAGTGATCGGTGACGCAGATCGGAAAAAGAGTACACGTGTTTCAACGTAGAACAAAGAAACATTATTTTCGTCCGAGCATGAAATAGGATTTCTTTGTCAAATTACTTCTTCGTGTGTTCCGAAGCGCCAGCTGGGATAAAAAATGTCATGAAAGATTGTGATGTCATTTACTATTTTTGGCAACTTTTTCACGAAAGTGCCTAAAACCACTTCAAGTGCAGCAAAAAGTTTGCCACTTGAACACACGTTTCATGTAATTCAAAGAGTACTGACAACATTACCGCGAGAGTTTTCTAAAAATAGCTACAAATTATTGGTGTTAACACCATTTGCGACTTGAAATGAACTTTGTAATTGGGCGTGTATCTCAATTCGTTCATTGCTTAATCATGGTGTCGGAAGGAGTTTATGCAGGGCGGGCTGTTAACGAATTTTTCCATAGGTCACCATAAAGATTTTTCCATGGGGGGGACAAAAGAGATGAAATTTCTTTTTTTCTTCTCGAAACCAAGCAAACGACCTTTTTTACTAAAAATGCAACAGAAAAATTACAAATTTGAAAATCCTGGGAGACCAACCCCCCCCTTCCGATGCCCACGTGCTCAATTAAGGACATGTAGTGTTCACACTTTTCTCTCTGCAATCTGCACACGCTTCCATTTTAACCCCACAATTAAATGGCTTATAAAAATGTTAAAAAATTCTGCTAAGTGTTGATTTCAACGACTGATGATGGAAGGACAAACGTCGCATTTTCGCAACAGTAAAATTTCCGACAAGATCCGCGTAAAAATTAAAAAACAAACATGGCGTAAAATTTACCATCTTTCAGTTTTTTATTATCTTGCCATGGTGATATTCACTTCTCATGACTTTAGGGCAAACATGACCCCCCGTTAAACCAGTTGGGGGGAACTAGTTTGCTATCACAGGCCGCATGAATCGTGGAATGTTGCTGGTGAGCCTCATATAAATAATTAATTTAACAGTCACGCGAGTTGTGCAGGTTAGCTTTTATCTTCCTAAGAAAAAGAAATAAACAAAACAAGGAGCGGGAGAGGCTTATCCTGACTTACTCTCCGAGCACCTGCATACATTTTGACGCGATGCTGTGTTCCAAATCGGATAACGAAATGCTGGTGTGGACCACATTGAATGTTTACCTGGGCCGCGTTTGGCGCGCGGGTCAATGTTTCGCTACTCCCCTGTTACAACAATGCACGGACTTTTTTCCCCCTGTAAACTGTGCTTTACCAGGCCGGATTTCGGGTAAGGCAAAGTGGGTACCTGCCCAGGGTTCTCCACAAAGTGGGGCCTCCACAGTCATGAGCCGTGAGCCTCTGGGTTAAGGCAGGTTTAACATATTTCATGTGAATAATCATAAAAATAATATTTCTTTGAGGCACTGAGGGCCTCCACGCACAGGCTGTCCTGGAGCCTTCACATGCCTAGTTCCGACCTGGTGCTTTAAGACAACACGTATTTCCAGATAGCAACAGGTTCAGTAAAAATTAATTTTTTTAATTTCCACTGATCTTTTTTGCTGAAGGTGGCTCAAAGCCGCAGAAAGATCAACACAACGAACTTGAACAAGCAGAGGCAGGATTATCCGGTTTTTACTCTCACGTATGTATCACGAACTGTCGAAAAGTAACCAAGATGATCTTTTACGGTTAAGCAATCAGTTTGTGTGAAGTAATGAAATCGTTGATTCACACGAGTTGAACATATCTGTTGACTTGCACGAAACTTGTCTAACATTTTTTCTTATATTTTCTTACTTCACAGTATAGTTTTTGGCTTTGCGGCTGCCTTTCCGCATTTGCTTCCATCAATTCTTCTTCCATAAAACTGTCAGTGCATCAGTGCATTGCTGTGCATAGTTGACCAGTGTGCGCCTGGAAATGTGTGACTCATATACGTGCAAAGTGTGAGTTTGAGTGCTGTGTCACTACGTGAGTCTGCTGGCATGCTTGTGTTGGTGCAAGGCATTCCTAGATAAACATCTAGGAGGCCTTGTTTGGTGGGGCGCTTCGGAATCTGTTTTAAACGCGCGACAAGCTATTTCCTAACTGTCGATCTACGCTGCAAAGATGATCGTTGTTTGCGGGAAAAGGAAAAGAAAACAAAGCTGAGAGGTGAAGAGTTCTTCACATGCTACAAAACCAGATCAGGTTTGTTGAATCTCAGTCTTGTCGAAGCGCTTTTGATAATTTCAAAATACGCAAATATAATTGCCGTTTATGTTGTCCTCGAAAGTCTTCAACAAAACAAGCAAACACATGTGAGACAATAAAACGTTATTGTAACGCTACAAACAATACACAGGAATAACGAAAGTGACGCCAGGCAGTGGTGAAGAGGCTGCACAAAACCGAATGTTGTCATGGGTGACTCTGTGGATGATCCTGCATACGCAAGCAGAAGTACAGCTCGTTCACGCTCATAGTTTCCTAAAGTTTTGAGTGGATTCGTTTGTGATGCTTATTGTCCGAATCTTTACAAACATGACAATAAGAGACATACTGAATTGGTGGATGTTGTGAAAATCTATAAAACTTCCTCAGATATTTTATCAAGTTTTTTTTTTTCGTTCTCATCCAAAATCACCAGAGAAGGGTTGTGGTTTGAGGTCTGATGAACTTTTACCGACTAAAACAGAAGCCTCCTGATTAAAGTGCAACTTGCCGGCGACACTCAGCGAATTTGTTCGTATTGTGAACAGGGGCGTAGCCAGGGGGGACATACTGTAGGAGGCAAAAATTCCCTTGGACATGCACACGATGCAATCATGGGCGTCGGAAGGATTTTTTGCCACGGGGGTGGGTCAATAATGAATTTTCCAAGGGTTTTTCTATGGTGGCCCAAAAGTGGGTTTTTCCCACTCGGAACTAAAAAACAACCTTTTTCATGCTGAAATTTTCACAAGGGAAATGTCATATGTCAAAATCCAGGGGGCCACGGCCCACCCCTATACCCCGTTCAGACCCCGGCCCACCCCTACCCCCGTTCA
>JGI24158J21664_10003420_pt1 | contig 19893 bp, 16 predicted proteins | sample Ectturendosymbi3_FD_21664 | JGI IMG/M metagenome (IMG submission 21664) | reverse complement strand
TCGCTTTGAACGGCATTTTTTTGTTTGTTGGCACACAGATTTACTGACTGTAGCAAGAGATTTGTGATATACATGCTGCGAAATCAATGGCACAATTGATTATGCTTTATATCAGTGATACAGTCTCAAATAGTGAAAGCGTTTTTGAACAGACTTTCAAATTCTAAAATTTCAGTACGAGATAAACTTTTGAAACTTGCGAAATGATTGAAAAAATTTGTGATAGCTGCCTAAAAAGTTAAGTGGCCAGTCGATGAGACAAAGCGCAATTACAATGAGGACGACTGCTTCAGCGCGTTTCCCTGTGTTGCAATTCTTGACAGAGAAAAGAAAGCTGAAACAAAGCCTTTTGGTGCTATTGTGCTGTTGTCACATCACTCCTTCCGCCAGTTGCCTCACCAGGAGTTGATCTGCAGACAATTGGCGCCAGCAAATCCACATTTTTTCCCAACGTGTGCTGCACAAGGTTTTGTCTTTCATTGGATCCGATTTGAACCGCGTGGAGTGATTTTTGTTTCGCTTGCAGTAACGTTGAAAATTTGCGAAATGCGTATAAAACTTCAATAAGCCTATAGACTTCTCGGTTGAAGATATTTTGGAGAATTTCTGTTCTCTGCGCTAGGCCATGTTCCTAGCAATAACTCGTTGATGCGTCATAATCGTAGATTGTTCAGCGACAGACGCTTGAACCACGTTTTATGGTCAATGAGGAGGAATATCTTGGGTGGGGCTGCATGTAGCTTTTCAGCAGCGGAGATCAGCAGCGGAGCAGAGGCCGGTGAAAGGCCGGTATTTTGAAAACCTGTTCCTGAAACCGGTATTTTGAAAATAAATAATCTTCCGCAACTTCAACAAGAAATAGAGCGGAATTTCTCAATTTATATTGACTCAAGTAGTGAAACTTGTGAGGAGAGTTCTTTCAGCGAAGTTTACTATACATATTTGCTGCTGTTGAGGCAATCCTTGGTGCGGTTGGCACGCCACACACACACCGAAATGTAATGAGTCAGCCAAAACACAGGGCAATTGTAATTGTGGCAATTGTAAAACAATACTGATTGTCTTTCTGTTTTCCCTGTGCCGCTTACGAAATACGACGTAGCTTAGACCTGGCACTGTTGACAAATCAAAATGGCCGGTATTTTTACAAAACGCATCTGACAAACCTGATCGTCGGAATCAGTAGTGTAATGGGGCGGGAACGCGTGGGAACGGCGCTCACACAACTTTTTCACGTTTTGCTTTAATATGAGTTTGAAGCTGTTTTAAAATGGCTATTTTTTAATGCGTTCCCACACCTTTTTTGTTAGCACTGCATCCCTGGTCGGAATATTGTGATGGTGCGCTGAAAGGTCGAAAATTTTACAGGAGATGCACCAATGGTTACCGCTGCACAGAGTAAGCAAAACAAATTTGGAAATGCATCTTTGGAACTTTGAACCATTGAAGAAACATTTCAAAACAGTTGCACTGTTGAACATTTCCTTCGGTATCGGGCACTACAGACATCACACTGCCTTTAGCAACTATTGCGTCATAATACAGTGTATCTGCATCAAATCTTGACGCCATTCCTGTTTTTTCTATGGGAGTACACAGCGACATCAAGCTGGGACCCTGTTCAGGATTAAAAAATCATTAAAACCGTTGGTGCTATTGCCCATACTGGGCAAAAATAAGTCCCACCGTCAGCGCGGCTTACTTAAACGTTTCAGGAGCCATGCGCGCTTTTCAACAACTCAGCAATTATTTTCAAGCTCAATTTGACCCGAAAAAATCAGGTTGTTGTATTTCGAAACACAAATTTTCAAACTCAAACATAATTTCTCTCAAAAAAATGGTGGAGGTGGCATGCTGAAGGCACCAAAATGGCAGGAAAAATGCTGAAATTCAGCCAGTAGCTTTTTATTGGCGGTAGGCTGAAGATCAAAATGGTATTCTGTTCGAAGCTTGCGGTTCTACATGCAACAGAAAAAATTATGCTGAGACGTAAATATATGTTATTTTCAAATGCGTTTGTGTATTTCACTGAAACCTAAGGACCAGACGCCCTAAGAGGGCAAATGATAATTACAATTACAAGTCCGATCACAAGCACGTGAAATTGTGTGCAATACTGTTCCTATCTGAAATTTAGAGCACAATTTGAGCACTGTCTGTTCTTGTCACACTTCCAAACCATTTGGCCAAATTGACCTTCTTGTTACGCGTCGTGTACGCAAGACCAAATTGGGTAATTCCCTCCCCCCTTACTCAAAAAATGCAAAACCTATGCAAATTTCAAAAATACTGCTCGACACAGCGCATGGAAAAAGTCAGCTACAGAAAGAATCAGGATTAAATGTTGATTCTAAGTATGTCTACATTTGAGTTGAAAAACGACTTGCGCAGAATGGGCGCGTAGACCCGAGCAGGGTTCTCGAGAAATATTCAGGGCAAGGAATAAGGCTGCCTAGTGCATTAGCCAATGAAGAGTTTAGTTCGCAGCACCTATCGTCAAATTCACGTCCCACGTGTCTTAAGATTTTGTAATAAGTGAACAAAAGTGGTTGATCAACACGATGCAAGTCTGTGGCGCAAGAGAAAAACCCCTACTCGCTTCATCCGCAGACGAATTCATCCGAGCAAGCAGATTTTCTCCGAAGTTCTTGCTGGCGCGAGACGCTCCCTAAACCGAAGTCTTTTTTGTGGACTTGTGCATATTCTTCTTAAACTCCATATCAATATGAAGCTTTTCACTTCAAGTATTGTTGTTTCAGCAAGGCGATAAGCAGCAGCTAAGCACTGATACTTTGTGCTGGAGCATTTTAACTGTTGCGTTCAGCAGTGCAAGGAAGATCACTATTGCTTGCGCACAAAAATTAAACATTTAAGGAGCTTTACAGACAAATCCGCCTTTGCACTCGCCGATAAATGTTTCAGCACCGAAGCGATATTATCGTAATTATCAATGATGCATTTGTCGTCTTATAGTGTCCTGTGCAACGCTGCTACATCAAACTAGCCATCCATGTTGCTCTATTAACGTTACAGATAGGTAACATATTTGGCTTAAACATAGGTGTGCGAGCAGGAAAATTTTTCGGGGTTCGAAGGACTTGCCAGAATTTCCCCGAACATGCCCGAAAAATGTTTGTGCGGCAAACTTGCCTCCTACAAATTTTTCTCTCACAAAAAAGATGAAGATCTTTGTACTCTTTTTTTGAGGTGACACTTTTTGGAAGTTTTTTTTGGAGAAAAAATGACAAATTCATACGTATTTCATCAGTCAGTCTCATTGATCAATAAATAGAACAAAGGTGTCGAAACATCTGTGCCCGAATTTTCAGGGATTTTGCCCGGATTTTCAACAAACCAAAATTTTTGGAGTGTACTTGCACACTCGGCATTTTTAAATAATTTTTCAACGTGTTCTATAACATTTCAATTATTTGTTACTTTACAACGAAAACATATTTGTGAACTTGTTTAAAATTCATGAGAAATTCATTTTTGTCATGATGATCTTTATTAAAATTGGTAAAAAGATAAGTTAAAACATCACAAGATCTTCTGATAAACTTTGCACATTAATACTGTTTCAACATGAAGCTTTAATACGACGTGTTTTCATGATGTGTTATTGGCGTAATAATTGCAACACGGTACGACGCTTTCCTGGTCTTTTTCGGGCAGGGATAGGGACGCCGAAAAGCAGTGGAATGACGAGGGCATTGCCTCCCTGCCTTTTCAAAAGGGAGGCAACGAGGGCGGAGGTGCCTTTTCACAACAGAGTCATAGGTAATTTCATGGTTTATCAGGTCGACTTAAAAAGTTTATTGCAGCTATTCGCGCACCCAAAAAATTTAGAATGATTTTCTATAATTTCTGCTATTTGTTTGAAGTCAACATGGTTGCTGCACAGAAACAAGCATAAATAGTAACGATTTTTTTGTTTTTTACAAGTTTCCATTGCCCTCAACTCTTTTACTGCCCCTCTGCCCTACTGCTGTTCCGGCTTCCTGCAGGTATACTACTCGCATATCGGTCTTTTTGAACCACGGTAGTGATTCACTGGTTTGTTAATACAAAAACGTGCTACATGTCCCATTTGGTGACACTGGTAACATTGTTTTGATACTGTAGCTCTTGGAGCCGTTGAAATAGTAATTTGTTCATAACTTTCTATTAAGGCCATTAAACAGTTTGAAAACAATCTGAAATACATACAACATGTTGGATATATTCGGAGTTAAGTTGATATATTCTAGAATCATTTGATTTTGTTGTTTTATTTCAATCATCTTCTTAGTCGCATTCTGAATTTTCGAATTGATTTTAAATGTGTTTGCTGTGACTAGATGTCGAAAAATTGGTCTTCTTTTTGTAATGCCTGGACCATAATTTCTTTTATAGTAATCTCGTTGATATCACAAGTATTGCCGTCTATTGTTAGATTCATCAATATTTGAAAGCGTCATCCCTGACCTGTCCGTCATTCCTTTGGTAAGCACTGTAGTTAACTTGCCAGTTGAAGAGGATCTTTCTGTTTCACTGTTAGTAATCATTTTTCCTACTTTGCTTGTAGAAACAAATAAGTTCATGAGAATACAAATACTTTTACAAAAAGGAATGTTAGCACTGATGAATAAGAAGTATGTCATGTCATATATTACAATCTCAGAATACACAACCTGAAGAATTGTTAAAATAAATGTACACATCTAATTATATCATGCCGAAAATCGATCTATCATGTCATTTATGCTGTTCTTGTTCATACCTTTAGCAAGCGGATTTCCAAGTACCATCAATCGCTTATCTCGATCAATACGTAGTAACGAATGGTGAAACCACTAGTTTTGCATCATCACGTTTGGAAAATGTACTTGATTGCTTGAATCTCTTGTCTCGTATGTCTATGCATCAAATTATTCAAATCATATGCCAAAACAATGCCCACGCATACAGAACAAAAATGGTCAAAATGTGTAAGAAGTGAAATCAAATAAGGGAGCAAAATTCGTTTGCAGGATCAAACTGTTTTTGTTGCTATAATTGATTGAAGATTTAACGTGCTTTACACTATTGATCGATCGTTTTCTGTAGACTACAATTCACCCAATTTCATCTCATGATCTTATTGGGGCATAAATCACATTTCCTTGCATCCTTTGCATTTTGCGTCGCTTATTGATTTTACTCATGGCGACTTCCCATCAAAAGTTTGTGTCCAAAAATAATAATCTTCGTACTGTTGTAAGTTCCACAAAGTTACCTTTAGAAAACAAACATAAAAGGATTGACACGCAATTAAAATCTTGGTACATCACCACTTTGATGAGATACTGTCACCACATACAGTAGATCAGACAAAGTTGCTGCACAGTTTCAAACTTGCAACTTGCTTCATAAATATTTTTTAGCTGAATGTCCCTTTTTCTACAACAGTAACACAGTAGCGCCTGATATCAAGTTTTTTTCCGTAAAAGCTCGTTCAAGATTTTCACATTCCGTCCTCACAGGGTGTTCGTTGTCCGTTTGGGTCATTTGGTATAATTGATGGCTATGAAGTTTATTTTATGCCCCTTTGCTAATGGCGGTGACTTACCATTCTTTTTGGCGATACGCTTAAATGTGAACATACGCCTAATTGTGCCATAATTTTCTGTTCTGCATATTATTCTGATGCTCATGACCCCAGTTGCAAAAATAAATTTACGTCCTTCTTTTGAGCCGGTTGTTGTAACCACCGCTTGGCCGCATTCGATTTCGGGGCAGGTGTTGAGCAGCCATTCGATTGTCTCATCGTCCAGAAACGTCAGGCCATGCAGTCCGTGGGGAGGTTTGCTCTTCTGCGCCACACTCACAGGCCGCAGAGGAGGCCATACCCCATTTGTACAAACAGGAGCGGAAACGCCCGACACCGGTGTGGAGGCGGTCAAGCCGGACCCAGGCGCTTCTTGGGAGGGTCACTCAAGGGGGATGGGTGACGGTGTCGGTGATGAAAATGCGGAGCCTTGTGGGGTTGTCCACCCACTCCGCATTCCAATGGTGATCCGCCCACTGCGCCTCACGTATGTTGTTGTCAGATGAACTGATGACTTTTTGTGCGGAGGGTACAAATGGGTGTCTCGATTTAAGGCGCCGTACATCTGCACTCGATGGACGGGTGAGCACTGAGTGGAGCAGGTGTCCAGGCTCCATGGCACGACGTGCTAGAGACAGTGTGTCTCCATTGCGACGAAGCTCATCAAGTTGGATGCCTGCGAGGATCGGAAGGTTGTCCGCTATTGTAGGACGCAGGCATCCAGTCACAATTCGCAAGGCGTCGTTCATGGCAGGGTCGATAAGGCGGGTGTGAGCACTGCGGCACCAGACAGGAGCGCAGTACTCTGCGGTGGAATGCACCCGGGCCAGGGCGGCTGTTCGCAGAGTTGTTGCTCCAGCACCCCAACCGGAGCCAGCAAGCCGCCTTGGGAGCGCGACGCGTAATGTCAGCTTCTTGCGAAGTGACTCAGGGTGTCGGCGATACATGAGCGACCTGTCCAACGTTACTCCGAGGTGCTTGTTTACGCCCGTCCTTGATCGCACGTTAAAAACTTTATATGAAACTGCAAACCGGAGAAACAAAATTTTGAGTTTCTTGTACAGAAAAAAATTTTTGGTGGTGTGGATGTGTGCATTAGTTTTGCAATGCACAATCTCGGGGTGCTTTGCATGGCGCAGTCCATGACTTCCAAACGCCTGATAATGTTTCGTGTCGACTACGCAGGACTGGAACTTATCTGCAGAAGATTTCTCCTAGTAGCTACAGCTTTGCAAGTAACACCTACACAATCACCGTATGTAACGTTCAACCAAACGAGTGTAGCTTTATGGAGCAGGTCTTTCTGATTTCTAGCAATCGTGTTTGCTTTTTCGCTTGCAAAGTTGAAGTGGACTTGAACTGCATTTTTGAAAAATTAGCGTCTGTAACATCCAAGTTTATTTCTAGTGACCGCTTTGGCGAAGTGGAGCTAACAAGCAGAAAGAGCCCTGCCAGCAACCTGCCTGTCTCCTGCTGGATTTCTTCCCGTAACGCGCGAGATCTCATCCGTGGCACGCACGAGCGTTACCTGGTGGCCGGACTAATGGATAAACCTCACTACCTGTTAGACAAGCTCCGCCATTTCTCTTTCGCATGCTGATCACGGCTTGATGATGGTTTACCCTTAATAGCATCGTTCGATTTTTTGCATTGTTTGTTTCACTTTGTTGTACAGAGTTGTTTTCGTCTGTTTTTTGTTCAAAATAGTTTTGCGTTTCATTTTATGTCAGCCTCACACAACACGACACTTTGTTTTTTACGAATGAAGTAAGTGAAAGTCAACAGAAAATTTTGGAGTCTCAGCAAGTTTTTCCCAGAAGTTGCGCAACTGCGTGGCCACACAACACAGTTCGTATGGAATGTCGCGCAATTGTTTGTAATTGCTGCGCGGCCAATGCTTTTGACTCCGCTGCGCGCCATTACCACAAAACCCAGCCTCTTCATGGATCGAAATGTGCTCTTTCCCATCAACACGCAAAAAGGTACTTGTTACTTGTGATGAAACATTTCGGAGTCTCGGCACGTTTTTCCCAGACGTTGCGCAACTGCGCGGTCACACAAGTCGTTGGAATGCCAACAACTGTTTCGAATTGCTGCGCAGCGATTGCTTTTGATTCCGCTGCGCGCCATTACCACAAAGCCAATCTTTTCATGAATCGAAATGTGTTCTTTTCCATCTACACGCAAAAAGTTACAGAACATTGGTGGATATTCCTCTGTCGAAAATGTGTCATAAGCTTGACTGTACTTTTAAACTCAGTGGTTCCCAAAGTTTTTCTGATCGCGTACCACTTGTGGGTCCCGCACTGCCAACACGTACCACCTTGTTCCAGGAAAAGTCAATCTACCAAATATCATTTGATCACAAACGTTTGGAATTTTGTAATGGCCATTTTTTAAAACCAGCAAGGGAATCACACACAAATGAATCTTTTTTCAAAATTTATTAACAGAACCCGATAAGTAAACACTATAGATATGAATATATATTTTGTGAAGAAAAACAGTAGGAAAGACTTTTAACGCACCATCTTGAAAGCCTTCGCGTACCATTAGCGGTACACGTACCAAAGTTTGGGAACCACTGTTTTAACTATAGTTCAATGTCGTTTGTTGTACGTCTCGAAAGCTTTTTTTAAAAAAAAGGACATGCATGCGAGCGAATCTTGCAATTTTGGACATCACAGCTTGTAGATGAACTAGTTTATATAAGACATTGGCGGTAATACACTTGTACAGAAGTTTATACATTATTTAATTCTCAGGTTTTCATTCTTGCATGTTTTCTACTGATTCTATTAACAGCGGATAACTATTTCCTCTACTCCTCGTTTTGATCAGGTAATGCCTTACGGCAAGTAACGAAGAAAGCTAGATATAAAATTTGATAAACGCAGAGAATAACCTGCATGTTGTTGTGCAGTTTTTGGTTGAATTTGTTCCAATTTAGAGATGGATGAGTATGGAAACTTGCGTTCTGTAATGTGACTTTCTGGTCAGATACACCAAGTAAATATTTAATGCATGATTCTCCCTCGTGTGAAATATTCTCGTCCCCCTTTTTGTCTGTTTGCGATGTCCACTGATATATTTTGCCATTCCACTTTGTCCAACTGTTTCATCCCCACTCTCACCACACATGCAGTCTTTATTTACGTATTTTGCGTCTCCCTTCCCAACGTTCATCATTTAAAGTCCGTCCCTAGAATAGAATACGCCAGTTAGCCTTACGATCTCAAGAGCGCTTTTCTGATTGCGCATTCCAACGCTTGCGTTGCGTCACGGCTGTGCTGCTTGTGGCTGTGGTTTTGTTGCTCTGTAATTGGCTGAGCGCCGCGTTGCTCAGAGCTGTGGTTTCGTCGCTGTGGGTTTGTTGTTTTGTCACAGGCAGCAGATAGTTTTTCAGTTTAAGTGAAAGCGATTATTTGAGAACCGCCTATTTTCCTATTTTTACTTGCCGCATTGATTTTTTCATTTTTTTCTTGAGTTTACTTGCCTTTTCCTGCCTTGTTGGGCAGTCCTTCAGCGTTTCACTCGTAAGGAATTGTTTGCGGATTTCAGAACTAGGGATGCGTAGGGTTAACGCAAAATCGATTTCCTATTTAAAAATTTGCTGATTGATTCCTTGTTTGTTTCCCTTTGTGGAGAGTAGTTACTTGAAAACAGATATGTGCAAATCTGAATCACCGTAAAGTCATGAAAACTTATCCCATGCCGTTGGCTGATTCTTCGAAAGCTTGCAGCAGACCTGGAACTTTTAATTGCATGCTGCATATGGCATATGTTTTAATGATAATAATTAAAGACCAGGTCAGGATTCTCAGTCAAATCAAGAAACAGGCGACCTTGCTACAGTAAGTCTTTGTAAAGCTTTTGCAAATGTGTGTTGACTTAAAATTTTTTCCTGCCCCAGAAGTTTCAAGCGAAGTGGAACATGTCACAACTCTGTGGTTTCACCATAGGCAAGCATGATCTGGTTTTAGCTGACCCAGTGTATAAACAGTCTTGTTGCCCGCCATTTGGCATTGTTCAATGAATGGCCATTGCTTTCCGAATGTTTTGCGCTATCTGTAAGTTTTGTTGACTCATTTGTAGTATTATTTTACTCCCCTTTATAGCTTTCGTTGGCAACCACATGGCCTATGATGAAACCACAACGCTGACTTAAATCGCGGTACATTTTGAGTGAATGTAAATTGTTGTATCATACATAAAAAATAAGAACTTTTCTGAAAATAAAACCCATGGACATCAAGTGGGAGCAATAACTAATTTAATACCTGTAGTCATGGGCGTCCGCAGATATTTATCCAGCTGGGGGTCAACTTCGACTTTTCGCTTACCCCTTTCAGGAAGCTGTTCGGTGTTCCCTGTAAGGTGCGTAAATGTGCAGTGTCACCAGACCATTTGCGCAGTGGAATTTCATTCTCGCGCAGTTGTAACATCCCAGATTTAATATCGTACGTGTATTGCATACTGCATAACGCTTGAAGCGTTTCATTGTTTGTAAGTCTGTCTTGTTGCGCAGTTGCATGCGCACTAAAACGAATATTTGCTCAGTCAGAGGGAACACTTTTGCTGGCGATGCAATGCAAATGGACGTTCGCAAAACGTTTTACCGTTTCTACACCACAAAGAATTTGCCCTTGTGTTGCAGCAACAGTCACAAAAATTACGCTTCGTTACCGCATCACTGCTTTTTCACTCACGCTTCTTTTCACACAGTATAATACAGAGGTTTCAAACTGAAATTGGTCCGAGGGCCAAATGAGGACTTATAAAGTAACCCGAGGGCCGCATTATGACTACCCGATAGCCGCACTGTTACGCTGACGCAACAATGGCGGTATGTGAAACTTACTGGGAACAGCTTTTACATCTTTTTTCTGCTAAAGGTATGAGTTATAGGCAAATCATTTCTAGCCATCTCGAAACTCGTTTGAAAGGAACTTGTTCACTCGCTGGCCGAGCACTTTAAAACACCGGCTTCTTTCGTTTGAGCGAGTTCTTTTATCCACTGCTAGCCAGCCTAGATATCGGGGCGGGTATTGAGCAGCCATTCGGTTGTTTCATCGTCCAGAACCGTCAGGCCGTGTAGTCAGTGGGGAGGTCGATGGATTGGACAGTGGAGAACGACATGGTCGACGGTTTGTTCTGCGCCACACTCACAGACCGCAGAGGAGGCTATACCCCATTTCTACAGGCATGAACGGAAACGTCCGACACCGGTGCGGAGGCGGTTGAGCCGGACCCAGGCTCTTCTTGGGAAGGTCATTCCGGGGGTGTGTGCCGGTGTCTGGAATTAAAATGCGGAATCTTGTGGTGTTGTCCGCGCACTCCGCGTTCCATTGATGATCCGCCCACTGCGCCGCGCGTATGTTGTTGCCGGCAATTAACTAAATAAGTACGTAAATGTTAATTATTTCCAATTTCCCAAAAAGCGTCGCGGGCTGCACAAAACGCCCTCGCGGGCCGCGTGTTTGAGACGCCTGGTATAAAACCACTTGGCTTACCGCTATCAGCAGTCACGCTGTCTTGGTGCATTACTAGTCAAAGATGTCTGCGTTCAACAGTCACATGCGGCAAAACGCTTACTACTGTAACTTGAAGTGAACACTTGAGGATTCGTTGCCATGTTATTGTTACGTAATAGAGACCAACAGTAGAAAAATCTGTTCGCAAATTTCGGCAACTTGCCTCTGCACGAAAATGAGTGGACATAGTGAACTTTAAGCGCATCACCTCATGACACCAGAACAGTGAACCTGGCTCTTATGCAGTGTGAATGTCATACCGGAAAATAAATTGTCATTGCAAGAAATAAATCAATTAATCGGAGATAAACCGCTGACGTCAGGTTTTCTAGAAATTTTTGGTTCTTAAACCCAATTTCCAGGGGGTAGAAAATGCCCGTTTTGCCGCCCATTCCTGTAGTGTTTTCGCAAAACACAATAATTCAATCATATATTACAAAGTGATTTGTTCTTAACCATTTTCTCACGCTCATCCCATGAATTTCAGCCCTTTGTGCTTGCCACACTAGTGCTGTAGAAAAATATAAAACTGTTCAATGGACAAAAACTAATTTTGAAATGAATGCCGAAAAGTGATTGTGTTTAGTTTAATGGCGTAACGTCAACTTTTTGTGTGTTAGTAACAATCATTTCAAGTCAGGCAATCAATCAGTGGAACTCTTGTGCTAGTTTCTTACGCTCGATTTATGAGATTCTTGGCAAAGTAGTTGAAAGAGTAACCGGCATGTCGTTTTCAGGACCTGATTGAGATCGGTCATTTATTTTGATTTACATCAGCGTGGAAAATCCGCCTCCTGTAGGTAAATAGTTGGAAAAGGTGAAATAACTTCTAATGCGCACATAGTCAGCAATAGATACCATTCATCGAACGGAATGAAAGCACTTGACTCGGAAAGAACATTTTGGAGTACTTGACTCGGAAAGTGCATCTGCCCCAAATCTTCCTTTGAGCAATGAGGTGCCAAGTCTTCTGAATGCAATGAACAACCATGGCAATCAACCAATCCGGCTAATTGGTTTCCTGTCAGTCAAGTCCTGGTTGCCTATATTGAAATGTAGATTAGAGCAATGTCAAAATAGAAGCCCACTAGAAACTACTCGCAGTGAAGAAGTTATTATCAGCCATCTGCTAATCAGCCAGAGCGGTATCAGTGGATTGTAACAACTCGCTCAAACGACGAAGAAATAACTCTGAAACAGTGGTAAAGGCACTATAAACTATCTGTCCTCATCTACTCTCAATGAGTTTGGCTCATCGAATCACCTCCAGGCCCGTCACCAGGATTTAGCAGCAGGGGGCGGGCCAAAATCCAAAAAGAGGGGCCAAAAACTAGAAGGGGGGGCCACATTTTAAAAATACAGTATTGGATGTATGCAGCAACCGGGGGGTCAAACGTGAAATGGGGGCACCGATTTCAAATGGGGGGCCGGGCACCACTGGCCCCCACGCTGGCGACGGCCCTGATCACCTCTACTTCTGTGGTGAGTGCATTTATGCTAATTTTTTGATTTGTGGTGACGGCAATTTGCGACAGGGCGAAGCCTGAAATTTCTTTCAACCGGGACCGTTGAGGGGAATACTCCTGCCCAAGGAGCGCTACGGCAATTTACTCAGTGGCCGTGGGTCGAACAACCAACTTTTCAATTGAGAGGTGTATACTCTACCACTGAACTATCACAGTATCGCATGCTAGCTTTGACGAACGCCCTAACTCACTCACCTAGAGTAAGGTTCCACCAACTGCATCCCAGTTGTGGTATTTATCGTTAGTTGCATTGGACTAATTCTCACTGGTGATTCCTGCAGCGATGATTCACGTATGGCATCCATGTTCAAAGTACCGTGACCGCAAAAAAGCAATTGTTTGATTTCTTCGAATCACAGGCAGACTAGAATAAAGCAAGAATGTGCTCATGCAACTTTCGCTCCATGTGCTGCCCCCTCATTTAATCTAATTGGAGGAAATGCAGTTGATTGTTGCGTGGAGCAGTACGCTTATTTGGATTTATGCAACCGGACAATTGCCCCCCGAAATTTTCAAAAACATGTTTAGTTGATAGGTACAGCAACATTGCCCCCCCCGAAAACAATACAACAACAGGTACAAAGTTACAATCATTTTGCCCACCCTCGAAAATATCCGCTGGTTGCGGCCCTGGGCAAGTCTATATAATTTATTTTCATCATCAACTCACCACTGTTCCATTTTGACAAAACATTTATACACAAAGAAGTCGACAGTGTAGTGTCACTGTCTGAAACGAGATGATCTGCTTGCGCGGACACGACAGCTGCTATTTTTGAAGGTTTTACGAAAACATGGAATGCGCTGGATGAAATTGCTGATGATGCACACCAAGCGGCATCCACTCTACATGAAGCTGATTGCCTATCCGTAAAAATGGGCTTGCTGAAGACAGCTTTTCTGAGCAAATTCTGGAGTAAGGTATTGTATAGAATTGACGCAACCAGCAAAGCGCTGCAAAGTGAAACGATTAATCTGCACGATGCTATGGACCTTTTGACTTCTCTGGAAAACTTCCGCGGCCCCCTACCTGGCGGATTTGTAAGTTTCTATGTAGAAGCTCGTGGTGCATCAGCAAATAGCGAATACAAAGTCAAGCGTGTCAGATGCAAATCAACCGAAAGTTTATGACAGCATGTCTTGCACAGACAAATATACCTGCGTGTCACCGCATATTTGTGACACGCACATGCCTGCGTGGAAACAGCGCTTACCTGTCGAATTACCGTCTATATTCTACAATGATGTTTACGTACGCTTCAAGGCTGTTGGGCATCCTTTTTCTCTTAGTGATGTTGAATTGGGAGAAGCTTAGACACTCGCTTATTCAGCTTGTGACATTTGACGAAATGAAGGATTGCTGTTCACTTTCTTTGCATAAGCACAGTTACTATGCTGTAACACCGAAAATAACCAAGCGTTTTCAAACATCTCCTTAGCTTTGAGTCTGTTTCCCTGTCTTATGGTCGCCAACTGCACGGGGAAGCATTCTTTTAGCAAATGGTCTGTGATAAGCAATAAATTGCGGACAACTATGAGCAATGAACGGTTACCGCAGCTGACTTTGCTAAATGCTGAATGCGATGTAATGTCTGATGTAGCCTTTGAATTGATAATTCAAAACTGCGCTGACATAAAGACTCGGAAGCGTGTGTTTGCTTAGAATCACAGCTATCAAACGAGTTGATAATAGAACTGGTTTTTACATCTAACTATTACAAGGCGCCAATAGTTGGTCAGCGAACAGTGAACTGTGGAGTTATTTTTTTATAAATAAGATGAATTCGAATGTAAATGCAGTATTAAGAAAGGCAGTGCACCTGTTTTAATCAATCTGTGCTATAGTTCTTCGAAATCCGGTCGATATTTGAAGTGTACAGGATATTTTAAAGAAATAGAGTAATTATAAAATGAACTAGTCATTGTCGTTTTTCATTATTTCTATTCGTCTTGCTCTCGGCGTCCATTTTTATTACCTAGTAAGTGACAAGTTGACCACATTGACAAGTCATTTTTCTAGTAATTTTGTTTCTAATCTCTGGATTCTTTCTTACCTAGTCACCTTGTAGCCTGTGAAGTATTTTATCTTAGTAAGAATACACTCTGGTCTTTATATGAAAAACCCTCTCTTCTAGCAGCTAACTACATGCGCTATTGATTAAGCATATTCTCGATCTCGACTATCAGAAAAAAGCAAATGAGAACCTTGCGAGTCAGCGAAAACCGAACATTGACAAACAATGACGCCATGAATTATGTTAAAGGGGCCCTCCAGTGAAAAGTTCCCCGACCACCCTACCTATTTATCCGCCCCTGCCTGAAGACGACATGCGGGTTACTCTTGCAACGACATTGCCAAGAATTTCATAAATTGTGCGTGAGAAACCAGCACAAAGTCTCATTGACATGACTACTTGACTTGAAATTACTGTTTTTTTACTAAATAAACAAAAAAAAATTACATTATTGTGTAGTTTTTCAAACTAAGCACAATCATTTTTCGGCGTCGATTTCAAAACGAACTAATTTTTCTCTATTCAACAACTTCATATTTCTCAACAGCAGCAGTGTTGTAAACAAAAAAGCGGAAATTTCATGGTGTGAGCGAGAGAAAAAAGGGTGGCAACGCCCACTTTAGATTATATTAATAAGTGGTATCGCCTCGCGAACCATTCAACGCACATCAGCTGCACCCTGCTAAGAGACAAAAATGATTAGAAAGAAGTAGAGATGGTGGAACAATAACTTGTTCCTGAGATTGCATTACTGGACGATCTCAGATATTGGCTATTAACGCTTTTTTAAGAAGCTTTCAGATGATGTTTTTGACATATATGAAGCTGAGGTCAGAAGAAAATCGTTATCAAATCAATTCATTTCTGCTTCTTCATAGGCAGATAAGCATTGTATTTTTCATTACGGTCAGTAATGCATTTGTAGAGACAGGTGTTTTCCCATGTTTCAGTGCGCATTGCACCAAGGAGAGGAATGACCTGAGTGAGATGACATTCAAAGGCACCTTTCAAATAAAACCCATTTTAGATATGCGTTGCAGTGAGATGCACAATTCACTTTCTGATAACATGGACTTATTGATGCAGGTTGCTAGGGTAACCTTTCTTATATATGTAACAGAGACTACGCTCTTGTGACATTCTAAGTGAATAAAGCAATGGCCATTTGGAAAGTTGCCATTGTTTTGCTGCTTCTTTTGTCTTTAACGTTGGTGGTAGATGTTGACAGTGACGCAAGAAAAAATTGGGAACGAAGAGGACTGAAGACAGGAACACGAATTGCTGACAAGATGATGCCTGGAAGGAACCGAAGAAACGCGTTGGAAGAAATGTCACAGAAAAGGTAAACTGGTTAGCACATTTTTATTCTAAAACCTGTTCAACATAGTGACCTTTAGCGTTAAAATCGAATTAACAAAAATCAAAGACCCACAAACAATTAACAAATGCATGAGCATTAAGATCAAACTTACTAACAATAGGCTACTTGTCAGTTTATCCTCACAAAACAAAGATATGGTATTGCCCAGCAAACACGTTCCAAGCAGCATTAGCCTTTCCCATTGAGGAGTGACATACTGCTTTCCGGCGTTGCATAGTCCGGCTAACACAGCAAAATATTTTTTAGCAGAACGTACAACAACAAGGCAACAGGCAGATGTGCCCGGAAATTGACTTCAATTTGCAACAAACTGGCAATGAAATGTCTTACAAACACCATCACCAAACGTAGCATACCAAACGACGAAGGTAATATTTTTCGAGCACTATCAAGGTTGAATGGCGACAATGCGACTTGCACCGTTGAGCAAAATAAGTGACGGGATTAGGAGGTGGCGAGACAGTGGCGAGATAGGAGATAAGGGGAAACCTGCGTAGATGTAAGTCGTGTGGGCTAGAGCACGTGTCTGGCTACTTCTGCCAACTGGCCAATATTCATGTCGCGTGCCTCTCAACGTTAATATGACGTATAAAAGCTGCCAGGAGGCAAACTTCCTCATCCGTCTTGACAAGTATTTCTAAACCATTTCCTGTTTAGAATTTAGAAGCAGTGTGTTGAATTTCAAAAGTATTGTTTCTTAACTCCTTCAAAATACATTCCATTGACATACAACCACAAGCAGGGAATCTTTCTATCTGTGGGAACGTCACGCACAGATGATTGACTCTGCAAATGATATTTGAACGGGAAAATTCGAACTTCGTAAGGGCTTGAAGCAGTTCTGAACATTATGTTTTAAATAAGCTCGGACTCTAGAATAGTTTACAGTACGTCGCTATGTGCAGAAACGACTCCACACAACTCTGGTAAAAAGCGGCGAAGAAGGCGAACACGACGGAGACGCTGCGCTCGGTGGCGAGTCAGGCGAGGGAGGAGATGCGTCGAGGTCACCTGCGGCTCCTGCTTCAGTCGCTGCTGGAAATTGGGCTGAAGAGAAAGAGCACGTTTGCGATCTTACCGAAATGGAAGATGTTCTGGATAAACACGAATCCTGAATTTGCATTTCGTTGCAGTAAATTGAGTTTGGCCAAACAGCTTGAGCATTTGCTTACAGATGAAATGTTGGGCGTTTAATGTTTCTGACGCTGCGACCTAAAGACTGTTCTGGCAAGGTTGAGATTTCGAGAACAAATTAGAAACCCCATGATCAAGATTTCTACTGAGTGCTCCCGGGATTGCTGTGATTAAAAATTTTGAAACTGCACACTCAGAAACTGCAGGAACTGCATTTTTTGTATTGACGCATGACCAGGAGCGCGTCAAGAGTGTTATCACAAACGCAGCTCCTGATTTTATTTGCAAAATAACTGAGGTTCGACAAATCACTTCCGGCCTCAATTGACTTCCAAAATTTGCTCAACAAAAATTTGTCTCTGCCCAACCCTGACATAACACTCTAGGAAGGATGAGTCTTCCAAACTTTTTCAAAAACTTAGTCTAGATCAGGGGTATCCAAACGTTTTTGTCAGAGGGCCACATAAGCTATTGCACAACAGCGGGGGACCGCATATCTTACATACTTCGATTGTTTCGGGATATGCTACATTATAACAAATAAACAAATTTTTCGTAAGTCTGTCATTTTTTCATTATTGATCAAATGTCTGGGGCCGGACGAAATGGCTTTGCGGGCTGGATTTAGCGCGCGGACCGTAATTTGGAGTTCACTAGCTTAGATCTTCAACATCAGGATAGCCCCAGCTGTTAGTGTCCTAGGCCAACAAAAAGATAATAGCGTTAAGCCTCAATGAAAGTTTTACATTGCTGAGTATTGAGCATACCATCTATTTATTGCATAACAAAATTCTTCTCAAAAAAAACAGACAACTAAACAACTCAGAAAATCACTAGGAGTGTCAAACACTTATCACAACATGTGTAGCAACCTACTACTAAAATTAATCCCTAGATCGGATCCAGAAAAGCAGGTTGAAATGCCTGGATTTCCTGAGACCTCTATATCCAGGAGTGGATATTATGATTTAGGGGCCCGCGGCAAACTGTCAAAGCGAGGCACCAAAATATCACCACTGCGAAAGTTGGGTGTGGGACTCAGTGGATAAAGAATCAAATTTGTTTCACATTTCAACTTATGAACTAAATTAACGTGCATAATATATATACAAAAGCACCAAAAATTTGTAAAGTTTTGAAGCTGGACATATGAAAGGTGCCACCTTTGGCATATAATTTTTGCTTTAATTTGAAAAACACATGAATGGCTTCAGAGCTTATTGTTGCCCTAGAGTGGTTCATAAACGTTTTAACAAAACAGTGCAAAAACTTAGCGCGAGCTGTCAAAGTGGTTTCCACGGCATCTCTGAAAGGGGGCCCGAGGCGCTCGCCTCCTTCCCTTCCCTAATATCCACCCCTGCTAATGTACAAACAGTATTTATGCGTAAAGCTTTTCATTTTTTCGGGCCTTTGCATATATTGGCGTATGCATCTTACCATAAATTGCACAGCGCACAACCCACACTACAGTATCGATTGATCCGGGGTTTGGAAACGGATCGTAGTGGTGCGTGGCATTAATAAGTGACGGACTGTGATAGATTGGTTACCTGGACAATTATTTAATACGTTTAGGCCCAAGATCTAATTCAAGCTGCGTGGTGTCATATTTATGTGGCTTCAGTTCATTCCACGCATTTGGTAACCGTAGGCAGTTGACTGTATCAGTTTTAATGACTTTTCTTTCTCCATGAAAAGCTGATCAGTGACGTTTGTGATGAAGCTACTTTCAACGGGGAAATCAATCAATCGTGACATCATCCTCCCAGGAAGTTTTTACGCAGAAATTAGTCGCAGGACTTATTTAGGAGAAAATTAATTTCGATCAAAGATCATTTTCAGCTCCTCACTGTTTCCTCAAATGCTGGTTGTGCTCACGGGCGAAATTTGGTGGGGGACACGGGGGACGTGTTCCCCTCACTTTTTCAGACGGGGGGGACATGATATGTCATGTCCCCCCCATTTTTTTCTCTTTAGGTTTGTATGTGGAGAGGTTTCAAAAATAAAAGTGATGTTTGCTACGCTTTGTCTGAACAGCTTTTCATGCTAGATGGCAGGCCACACATAGCCAAGTCGATGTTGAAACAGAGTTTGGTGTGGCAGTGATGTAGTGGAGACCGCAACCTTCTAGACCGAGAACGAGACCTGGTTAAAATTTCGAGACGTGACCGAGACTTCATCAAAAACTCCGAGACCGAGACTTGAAGTTCGACACCGAGACTCGAGACTTCAAAATTTGTGCATTCTGCCGAAATTTTTTGAAAAAATGTCGTCATCACTTCTGACCTGAATTTTTTTCAAATTTCTGGCATTTTTCCGACGTGTTTTGGTTGTTTTTTACTAGAAATACAACAAACAAAAATCTTTGAATTACATGAATTTTGATAAACCATTTCTTTGCAATATTCAAAGTCTCGAGACCTGAAACCTTCGAGACCGAGACGAGACCTGAAACCATCGAGACTAAGACCGAGACTAGCAAACATGGATCTCGAGACCGAGACCAAGTCTCGAGACTCTGTCACTGTGGTGTGGTATCACTGATTCTGTAAGTTTATAAATTTTAGCTTCAATAAAATAATTTTTAGCATTTTGGAAGTTTCTAGAGACCGTGAAAGATGTTTAACTGCTTCTGTCCAATATTTTATCCTGTGTTGTACAGGGCTGTGGAGTCGGAAGTCCTGTCATCCGACTCCGACTCCGGGCAATTTCGATTATCCGACTCCAACTCCGA